>WNFZ01008164.1_pt1 | contig 30873 bp, 23 predicted proteins | sample 5400081 | NCBI WGS metagenome assembly WNFZ01 (sample SAMN13153365, study PRJNA577476) | soil metagenome | isolation source: 80 cm soil or saprolite under grassland replicate 1 | place: USA:California | collected 2016-06-15 | reverse complement strand
CCAGCCGCCTCCGGCTCGACGCCTTGCGCGCGGCTTGTTCGTGCGCGGTTTGCCGGGGGCATCATCCGTCGCAGAGTTTGAATTTAAAACCCGAACAGTTTCCAGACATCCACATCGCCGACATCGCGCCCGTGGGTCGCTACGCCTATCACATCGTCTGGAGCGACGGCCACGATACGGGCATATACACGCTGAAGGCGCTGCGCGAGATGGAAAATTCGGCCTGATCGTCAATATAAAAAGTGTTTTCAGCCACGAATGAACACGAATATTCACGGCGCGATACCTGGCCAGCAGCTCTTCGAGGAACCCCTCGTAATTGAAGGTCGCAGGGTCGTAATAAGGCCGTATCTTTTCGAGCAGCGGCATCGCGATGCGCCACGCCAGCCACATCCTGGGGTGTTCGGGGATGTCGTAGCGACGGCGGAGGAAGCTTTCGACGGCCAGGATTTCCGAGGAGGTTACGGCGCGCACGTCGCCCTGGAAATCCACATGCGGGGCGACGCGACGCATCGCCGTGTCCGGCGCCTCGCCCTCGAAGACCTCGTCGAATTTCGGCGCCTCAGCCGCGCGCTCTTTGACGACGACAGTATTCGCCACGTAATCGCCCAGCCGCTTCGCGCGCGCGCTGGCGAAGACCGAGACGATCCCAACCGAATAGAACGGCGGAACGATCATGTCCGCGAATCGGATCAGGTTGCGCGCGAGCGCGGCGAAAAAATTGATCGGGCGTCCGTCTTCCTGAATCACGCGCAGTTTGAGCCACCGCTTACCCGGCGTCTGACCGCTCCAAACCGTCTCGAAAAAGATGAAATATCCGAAGAAGATTAAGAAGCTGGCGATTATCGTCCCGGCCACGACCCAGAGGCTGATCTCCCTCTCGGCGCTGAAGACCGCGCCCTCGGCGGAGCGCAGTCCGGGGCTCAAACTACGCGCGATGACATAAACGATCACGGATGAACCCACCTGAATGACATGGTCAACTGCGCAGGCGAGAAAGCGGTTGCCGATCGTCGCTAGCGCGAATTGCAATTCAACATGTTCCGGCGTCTCGATGACTAGAGTCTCGTCAGTCATATCATCTCATTACTCTGTTTGCTTCTCTGGCGCGCCCTGCTCAGTTTTCTTCTCTGGCGCGGGCGAAGAACAACAAGGACAGTTACAGTTACAAGTCTTCTTCTCCGGCTTCCCCTGCTCCGTTGGCTTCTCGGGCGCTACCAGCTCTGTCGGCTTCTCCGGCGCTACCAGTTCTGTTGGCTTCTCCGGCTTCCCCTGATCTGCCGGCTTCTCCGGCGCGCCCTGCTCCGTAGGCTTCTCCGGCTTCTCCTGCTCCGTAGGCTTCTCCGGCGGCGCCTTCTCCGCCGGCTTCTCCGGCGCGCTCTGCTCTGTTTGTTTCTCTGGCGCGCCCTGCTCTGCCGGTTTCTCTGGCGCGCCGGCCATGGCCTTTGCGACAGCGCCGTTCAAAGCGCTGCTCATCTGGGGGCTGTAACCAACCATACGCCAGATGAGCCTCCCGTCAGAGCCGAAAACCAGAGTATAGGGGATGCGAGCGGCCGCCATGCCACTGAAAAACTGGTAAATCGCATGCTGGGCGAAGACGTTCTGATAATCCATTCTATATCTTTTCACGAAACTCTTGACCGCCTGCTGGTCTTCCGCCGGGTTCTCGAGGTTCATTCCGATGACTACCAGCCCGTCCTTGCCATACTTTCGGTGTAGCTCACCCAGGTGCGGAATCACCATGCGGCACGGGCCACACCAGGTGGCCCAGAAATCGATCAAGACCGGCTTACCCTCGCCGAGCAGCGTGTTGAGACTGACGCTCTCGCCGTCGAGCGTCTTGACGGTGAAGTCCTTCGCCTTGAGCTGATCGAGGGTCGGCCCCGGCGAAGGTCGAGAAGGATATTGTTTAGCAAATGAATGCGTGGTGTGAGTGAATGCGAATAACGTGACCGTGAAGACGGACACCAGTAAGAGGATTGTCTTTCTCAAAGCTTAGCCTTTCTCTGTTTCGTGTTTTGATTGAATTGCGGGATCGCAGGGCCTGCGCCCGCTTCGATGACGCCCTTTCGCTCATCCGCGATCAGGACGGCAAGGACTTTGTTGCGGAACCTGGCGCTCTTTCCGACCGCCAGGTGTTCGACCAGCGTCAGCATCCGGTACCATGAAGATTCCAGGTCGTCGGCCAGCCGCGAGACCTGCGTGATGTCGTAAGGCGTTGCGACCTCGGCCACGCCGAGTCGCGCGAAGACCGACAGGTACCGCGCCATGGCCAGATCGGGACACAACAAACGTCGCTTCCCGATCTTCAATTCGACGCCGAGCAGCGTGTGCATAATCTCGACGTCGGTCTTCTTCACCGGGGCGTCGAGCCGGTAACTGCGCGTGCGGATCGCGCGGACCCGGTCGCGATAGATGACCGAAATCAGTTGATCGCCCAACTGGCGTTTGACTTCGGCGGCTATCTCTTCGACGCGGTTTGGGCGTCGGGACTTTGATCATAATCGAACGCACGAGATGGCGCGGACGCTTAGCCTTTTTACATTTAAGATTCGATCTGGGAGGAGAGTTTTACCACAGAGACGCGAGTGGCGGGAAGGCGCCTCGTTCGGCGTTCTGACAGGTAGGGCGCATGGACCGGTTACGCGCGCTAACGACCGCGCGGTACGGTACAGGGAGCGGTAGCGACCTGGTTGCATCGTGAGGCGCGCACTCGGAGACGACAAGATCGCTACCGCTCCCTGTACCGTACCGCCGCGTGTCTCAATGTTGTGCGTTCCGACTTAGCTTCAATCGTGCCCCCCGGTTAGAATGTCAGCCTCGCGGCGAATTGGAAGGCGCGCGGCCCGCCAGTGCCGAAGACTTGTCCGACGCGCGTGCTCGGCTGCCCGAATCGCCCCGTGGTCAGGTTGCTTTCGTAACCGCCGAGGTTCGCGACGTTGAACAGATTGAAGACCTCGCCGATCAGCGTCAGCTTATATTTTTCGTTGAACTGGACGAAGCGCGACAGGCGCACGTCCTGAGCGAAGAAGTCGTCGCCGCTGTCGAACTTATCCGGCAGGACGATCGGATTGAGTATCTGGTCTTTTGACGTGCGCGGACGAACCGCGCGCGGAGTGCCGTCCGGGTTTCTCTCGATGCCCACGTTGTAGGCCGCCACCAACTCACGCAACTTTTCTGCGCTGACGCTCCGCCCAAAGCTCCTGAAGTAAGTCCCCGGCAGCGGCGTAGTGTCAATGCCGTCACCGTCGAGGTCGGCCGCGACATTGGCGTTGAGTGGAGGCTTGCTGACCATTTGCGAGATCAGCGAAACTTGCCAGGTGTTCGTAAGTCCCCTCAGAAAGCGTGAACCGCCCTTGTAGCTCGGCAGTTCCAATAAGCCGCTGAAGGTGAAGCGGTGTGTCCGGTCAGACTCGATGTAACCATCACCGGCGAACAGGTTATTGGCGTCAATTACCTCGTTGAAGCCAGTGAAGCGCGAGAATGCATACGAGCCTGTGAACTGGTAACGTTCAGCGAACCTCTTGTCCACCTTGACGAGCAGCCCCGTGTAGCGAAAGTTGGCGCTGCTTTCCGTTACCCTGATGACTCCTTGCGAACAGATCGCCTTCGGATTGAGCGCCTGTGCGGTCGAAGTACAAAGCGGAATGACCGGATCGCGCACACTGGTCACCGCCCCGGTAGTCGGATTGGTAGAGATCACGCGCCGGCGCTCGAACCGGTTGCGATCATAGACGAAAAGCTCATTCAGGCCGCCGAAATGGATCGAGCGGCGCATGACGAAATCGGCCGTCACTACCAAATTTGGCTTCAACTCGCGCTGGACGCCGATCGTCGTGTTGGCGGCGTAGCCGATGACCGTGTTGGGATCGAACAGCCCGTTCGCCTGCTTGAAGACCTCGATGCCGCGCACCGCCAGATTCGTCCCGTCGCCTAACTGCGATTGGAGGCCGGCGCGGATGGTCGGCAACTGCGTCAACAGGGCCTGACCTGAGAACGGCGCTGGGTTCGGAAAATCCAACCCGACCAGTGAGCCGGGAATCTGGCCGCGCCCGTTGCCCGACGGACCCGTCAGGAAGCGTTCCTGCAACCGGACGTAAAAGACGTTCGAGTCGTGGTAAATGCCCGCGCCGCCGCGAATCACCGTTTTACCATTGTTTTTCACGTCCCAGGCGAAGCCTAGGCTCGGATCGAAATTGTTCTTATCTTTCTTCGGCGCGCTAAGGTCACCGTTCAAGAGCGCGCTAACAAGCGGCGGGCGATCCAGATCGTGGTTGAGCAGCTTGTTCTCGTAAACGTAGGCGACGCCGTATGTGAATGTGAAGTTCGGCTTGACGCGCCAGCCGTCGGTGACGAAGAAGCGTAGGCGGTCGTTGCGCGACACGTCGTCGCGGTTGAAAGGCTGCGGCTGTCCGGGATCGCCGATTCCGGTGGTGAATGAACGCAATGGCAGCCTCAAGATGTCTGCCACTGTTGGCAGTAAGCCGGGACTGCTAGGGACAAACGTCTTGTTGACGTCGTTAGAGATCACTTTCAAGCTTGCCGGCAGCGCGTTGTAGATGGCCAGCGAGGTTGCATCGCTTTTGGGGTCCGGCGTGAGGCCGCCATTTGGGAAAGCGCGCCTGTAGATGTCGACGGGATCGTGCAGCGTGATTGTCGCCGGTTCATCGAACGCCCAACTGCCGATGGAGTATAAATGCTCCCATTCGCCGCCGAAGCGCAGCCGGTGGGAGCCTTTCTGCCAGCTCAGCGTATCGGTCAGTTGATAAGTGCGCAGGATGCGGTTCTGCGGCGTCTGGTCGTTGGCGCCGATGCGGAAACCGCCGCCCGCGCGGATCTGCGGCCCGCCCAACCCCAGACAGAAAACCGGATTGCGGCAATCGTCAGTCGTCGGATTATTGAGGCGTCCGCTGTAGAAGCCGTAAGAGTAGCGGAGGTCGTTGACCAGATGTGACGTAAAGACCGAGGTCAAGCCGCCTTGCGCTTGCGCCGCGACGTTCTTGGTAACGACCCAGTTCGAAGGCATGCGCACCCCGGAATTTGGATTGTAATTGTCGTTGTTATCCGTGCTCAGCCGGATGAAGGCGCTGTGCTTGTCGTTCACCTTCCAGTCGAACTTGGCGTTGGCCTGCTTGGCGGAGAGCGGGTTCGGCGCGACGTGGTCGTATTGCGAGAAGATCGCGTGGTTGTTGTTAACGGTGAAGACTCCGTCCTGATTGTTGTTCTCGAAGTTGAAAAACCAGAAGAGCTTGTCTTTCTTGATCGGGCCGCCCAGACTGCCTCCCGCCTGCCGCCGCGCGAAGAACGGGTCGTTCAATTTCGGGTCTTGAAATCGGTTTGGGTCGCGTCCGAAGCCCGGGAAGGCGGCGACGTTGTGATCGCGGTAATAAATGAACGCGCTACCGTGAAGGTCGTTCGATCCGCTGCGCGAGACGAAGTTGATCGAGCCGACGCTGGTAACGCTGGTCGAGAGATCAAAGTTGAAGGTTGAGATCTGGAACTCCTGCACTGACTCCTGCGAGAAGTTCTGCGCCGTGCCGCCGGTGATGCGGTCGTTGATCGTCGCCCCGTCCACCGAGATGCGCGTCATGGTTTGATTGGCGCCGGCGATGGAGACGCGGAAGAAATTGTTGGGGCTCGTCCCGGGGTTGGCGACCGCAACAACGTCCACGCCGGGTTCGAGCATCGCAAGTTGCAAAAAGCTCCGGCCATTCAAGGGCAGGTTCTCGATCTGCTGGCGATTGACCACGCCGTCAATCTTGAAATCGCTGGTGTTGACAGCCGGAGTGTCACTGGTGACGACAACCGTTTCGGAAGTCGCGCCGATTTCAAGCTTGAAATCGATATTGACGTTCTCGCCGACCTGCACCGTCACCGGCGCCAAGCCGCTCTTGAACCCGTTGGCCCCGACTTTCACCTCATACTCGCCGGGCGGCAAGTTGCCGATTTGATACTGGCCGTCAGATTTGGTCGTGAAATGGCGCTCGGCGCCGGTGTCTTTGCTGACGACCGTCACGCGCGCGCCGGAGATGACAGAATCCGATTGATCTTTGACCGCGCCGCGCACGCCGCCTGTAGGAGTCTGCGCCAAAGACGCGGCGGTCAGGGCGAAGACCGCGAGCACCCCTGAAAGAATGTAGCAAAGACTCCTGACGCCACATAGCAAGTTATTTGGGAAGAAAGGAAGCATAGACAGCTTCAATAACCGCACACGCATGTTCAACCTCCAAAGTGTCCTGATGGACAGGTGGAAAAAGGCCCTCATGGCCTATTGATGGAGAAACCGTGGCGACGGGATATCGTCCGGACGATCCAGCCACGTCTGGTAGCGAACGTCTCAGGTTTACGTTAAGCCTTCGTTCTCCTAGCCTGTTATCCCAGCTTGTTTCTGTTTATTTAAGGAATGCTCTTAAGTCGGTACGGCACAGGGAGAGGTAGCGACATGCCGCCGCGTAAAGGGTATGCCCCGGAGGCGCCAGGTCGCCGCCGCTCCCTGTACCGTACCAACTGCGCTATAAAAATTGCGTGATACGACGATAGGAAAGTAGACACCTGACCGGCTTACCGAACGGTCAGGCAAGGCGCATTTTATCCTCACCCGTGGAATTTTGACAGTAAATTGAAAGTTAAATTTGACGGTGGGACTGAGAGAGAACGGTAGCGACCCCGTCGCATCAGGGCGCGCGCGCCACGAGACGACCGGATCGCTACCACTTCAAGCGCCACACCGGCTCGAATCAGAACTTGATTCGTCCGCCGATCTGGAAAACACGCGGGCCGCCGAGTCCGAAAGTGGGACTGGCCTTATCGGTCGCCTGGCCGAAGCCGCTGTCGAGATCTCCTCTGAATCTGAGCTTGTTCGAGGTGTTGAAGAGATTGAAAACCTCTCCGGTTAATTCCAGCTTGAGTCGCTCCGTGACGACGTTGAACTCTTTGGAGAGGCGGACCTCAGTTGACTGGAACGAATCGCCGAGGTCGAAGTTCGACGGCAGGGCGAGCCGTGGGAAGAATAGGTTGCTGCCGCGCAGCGCGGGCTTGCCCGCAAACTGCGTGTTGTACTGATCCACAAGGCGGCTCAGGTCTGACGCGCTGATGTCGCGGTTGACCGTGTTGAAGCCTGTCCCCGGCAGGAGGTCATTGCTCGTGCCGTCGCCGTTGAGGTCGCTGTTAAGGGCAGTGACGCCCGGAATCTTGACTGTCATCGGCGCGCCGCTTTCGAAGCTCATAATCAGGCCGGCCCTGAAACCCAGGGGCAGGTCAGCCACTCCGCTGAAAGAGAAGATGTGCGGGCGATCCGCGCTGCCGAATCCGGAGAACCGGAACGGATTGTTGAGGTCAAGGTCGTAATCGAAGCCGCGCAGCCGCGAGTACGCATATGAGGCGGTGAACTGATACCGGCTCGTGAAACGCCTTTCGAGCTTGAGGAGCAACCCCTTGTAATCTTCGCGCCCGCTGCCTTCGAGAACCTCAAACGGGCCGTTCAGACAGCGCACGGCAGGGTTGGTGGCTTGAGCGCCAATACAGGCCGGGATGATCGGGCCTCCCAACGACGCCGCGCGATTAAACAGCGCGCGATCACGCTGGAAGAAAGTGTGCAGGTAACGCCGGAAAACGAAATCTGCGTTGATCGCCATATTCCAGGGCAACTCTCGTTGAACACCGATGCTAAACGACTCCGAGTAAGGGAGCTTGATGTCGGGATCGATCAGCACCGAGTTCCCGGTGGCGGTCTTGAAGAAGTCCGTCCCGGTCACGCCGGCATTGCCGAGTTGATTGAGCTGCCCCTGGATCGCCGATCCCTGCTGCGCCAGAATCTGCAACGCCTGCGCGGTGGTCAGTTTCGTCGGTAGAACCTGAAGCGTTGCGGTGTTCAATGGCGCGCCCGGCGCCGGATTGGTGATCGCTACAAGGCCGGCGATTTGTGCGGCCGCCGCCGGGTTGACTTGCCCCAACGCCCCGAGGATAGCATTCAAAGTCGCCCTATCCGAAGCCGACAGGAAGGAGAACGTGTTCTGGAAGAAATCGCCGGGCAGAACGACTCGGCCATTGCCGACCGGCCCCAGGAGCGCGCGTTCGGTCAGACGGTTGACGTAAAGGCTCGTATCATACGCCATCGAGAACCCGCCGCGAATTACGGTCTTGTTGTCGTTCTTGACATTCCAGGCGAAACCCAGAGCAGGCGCAAAATTGTTCTTGTCCCTCGGATTCGCGTCAGCCGACCCGTAAAGCCCCATGTTGGCGAACAAGGACGATTTCTGCAGGTCGTGATTCCACAACTTGTCTTCGTAGAGGTACGAAAGGCCGTACTTGAGCGTCAGCCCGGGGCGTACGCGCCAGGTGTCCTGGCCGTAAAAGCGGAAGCGTTGAGCGTTACGAGCGATGCTTGAGTTGAATGGCGGCGGCTGGGCGCCGTCGCCGAGTCCGCGAGTGACGAAGGCCACAGGAAGCCCCAGGATGTCGTTCATCGTGACCGTCGCGCCAGGCGTGGTGAAGGCCGCCGGCAGCGGCAGTTTCAACCGCGGGGCGATCAAGCCAAAGCCGAGGATTGGCGGAAGACTCGCCGCAATCTGGTCAATGGAGGCGTTGACCAGGGCCACGTCTCGCGGGTCGTGAGTGACGACGATCGCCGGATCGACGAACTTCCAGCTTCCCTGGCCGTAGCCTTTCTCCCAGGTCCCCCCCGTCTCGAAGATATGCGCGCCTTTGTTCCAGGTCAGGTTGTCGGTGGTCTCATAGCGGAACAGGTGGCGATCTTGAGGCGCTTGGATATTGTTGCCGATCCGAAAGCTGGGGACGTTGTTGACCCGGACCTGCGCGCCGCCCAGTCCGAGGCAGCCCGGACAATCGGCGGCGGTCGGGATCAGACTCCTGTTGCCGATTTGTTGATAGTTGAAGGACAACTGGTTGATGAGAGACGGATTGATCGAGTAAGTCCATCCGGCCTGGGCCTGATAGACGTCGTTTTTATTGACGCGCCAGTCCGACGGCAGCGTGTTGTTTTCGACCGGCGCGAAGGCTCTGTTATTGTCAGACGCGTAGCGCAGATATGTGCTGTGCTTGCTGTTGATCGTGTAATCGAGGCGCACATTGTAGAGATAGCCTTTGTACGGGCTGGAAGACACCGTGTCGAACTGGCTGAAGATCGGCGACTCAAGGTGAGTGGTTGGGACTGCCGACGTCTGATTGAGTCTTTCGAAGTTGTTGAAAAAGGCCAGCTTGTTCTTGATTATAGGGCCGCCGAGCGCGAACCCGGCCTGCAAGCGGCGGAAGAAGGGGTCGGGGGTGTTGGGTATGCGTTTGAGAACCGGATAGGCCCCCATATTGTGATCGCGAAAGTAACCGAACCCGCTGCCATGATATTCGTTGCCCCCGGTGCGCGAGACGATGTTCACCGCGCCCACCGAAGTCACGCCGGTCTTCAGATCGAAGTTGAAGCTGGAGATCTGGAATTCCTGAATCGTATCAACCGAATAATTCTGAGCCGCGTTCCCGGTCACAGGGTCGACGATGTTTCCACCGTCCACCGTCAGCCGCGTTAAGGCGGTGCTGCCACCGCCGATCGAGACGTTGAAGAGGTTGTTCGCGTTGCCAGGTTGCCCTACCGAAACGCGCACGCCCGGTTCGAGCGAAGCGAGTTGCAGAAAATTCCTTCCGTTCAACGGCAAGCCTTCAATCTTCCGGCGAGTGATGACGCCGTCAACTTTGTAGTCGGAAGGGTTGACGAGCGCCGTCGAGTCGCCGGAGATGACCACCGTCTCCGAAGCATCGCCGACTTCGAGCGCGACCTCGAGTGTAGACGTGTCGCCGACCTGGATCGTCACGCTGGAGATGTGGGTCTTGAACCCCTTCGCCACGACTTTGACTTCATATTCGCCGGGCAGGAGGCTGTTGATGAAGAACTCGCCGCTCGATTTGGAACTGACGGCCCTTTCGGCGCCGGTCTGTTTGTTTTTCACCATCACCACCGCGTCTGAGATGATTGCCTTCGCCGGATCGGTAACGGAACCACGCAGGGCTCCGGTCGGCGTCTGAGCCGGCGCCGCGACGGCTACGGCGATCAGGAGTAGGAGCGCGAAAAGACTGCTGACGGAATATTTCATATAGTTTCTCCTTGCTAAGAGATTAAAAGTTGATGCGCGAAGTTGACGAGTCGCGATTAAGCCGTGAGAACTTGGGACAAGTGAGGTTAATAGGACACGACTATGCAGGGCCGCGCTCGCACATTCAAAAATCGAGCCGAACCCTAAAACGCCCAGCTAGCCTGTTGGGAGGAAACCCTTCTCCTGCTTCCGTATCTTGTTTATCTACAGTGTCAAACGATTTTCTTTTGACGAACCTGATCGAGAATACGATCAAATAACCGAAGTGAAATACCGCGCGCATTATATCCCAACCTCTCGGTAAGTCCAGACATAATGTTATATGAAATCTCAGTCAATTCCCGGCTGGACTAATCCGCGGCCACTCCGTTAGAGTGGGACAGACTTTAATCTGTCCGTGGTATAAATTCGGCGCCGGACAGACTAAAGTCTGTCACACTCCTTTTCAAGTCACGGAGTCCGAGTAAGCCTATGAACCACGTTGAAATAGTCGAAGCCGAAGGCCACCTGGTAGATTCACAGATACTGTCTAACATCATGGATCGCGTGATCGAGTGCGGCGCGGTCTACGAAGTGATCGACTTCAAGCTCGGGCGCACCAACGACGAGTTCTCGCAACTGCAGATGCGGGTGGTCGCGCCGACCAGGGAGATTCTCGACAAGACGCTCGAAGAGCTGGTCGAGCTCGGCTGCTACCAGGCCAAGATCATTGACGCGACGTTGAAGCCGGCGCCTGAAGACCACGTCGCGCCCGACGACTTCTATTCGACGACCAATCATCGGACATATGTCCGCATCGGCGGCGCGTGGGTTGAGGTCGCCAAACAGCGAATGGACGCCGTCGTCATCGTCCGCAAAGAGGCCGCCGGGCCTCAGGCTGCCCCTCTGGCCGAATGCCGTAAGCTGCGCGACGTGAAGAAGGGCGAGATGGTCGTCTGCGGCGCGAACGGCGTCCGCATCCAGCCCGAATTCAAGGAGCGCGACCGGCTCGGCTTCGCCTTTATGGCCAACGAGATTTCATCCGAGCGCCGCGCCGAGACTGCCGTCCGCAAGATCGCCGAGATGATGCGCCAGATCAAGGCCGAAGGCGCGCGCATAGTCTTCGTCGCAGGCCCGGTGGTCGTCCACACCGGAGGCACGGCGGCGTTCTGCGAGATCATCCGCAAAGGCTTCGTCGACGCGCTGCTAGCGGGGAACGCCATCGCCGTTCACGACATCGAGCATCAACTCTTCGGCACTTCGCTCGGCGTCGACCTCGAGACCGGCATCCCGATCGAAGAGGGCCACAAGAACCACATGCGCGCGATCAACGTCATCAACCGCTACGGCTCGATCCGCGGCGCGGTCGAGGCCGGAGTCCTGCGTTCCGGCATTATGTATGAACTGGTCAGAAAGAACGTCCCTTACGTGCTGGCCGGCTCGATCCGCGACGACGGCCCGCTGCCGGACACCGAGATGGATTTGATCAAGGCGCAGGAAGAGTACGCGCGGCTGCTCGACGGCGCGAAGATGGTCCTCTGAGTGGAAGAGTGGCGGCAAAGCTCTCTCTCTGACATCTGACATCTGACATCTGACATCTGCGCTAACGGCTCAGTTCTGATATTCCATCTTGGCGCCACACTCCTTACAGAACTTCGGCTTCCCTTCCAACTCAGTCCCACAAGCCTTGCAAAGCAGCTTCGCATTCATGGGCTGGCCGCATTCGGGGCAGAACTTGCTGTTCGAGAGCGTGCCGCAATTCGGACACGAAACGCCCACGATTGACTGGGCGTTCGCCGCGTCGGCCACCGGGTTGACCGAAGGGCGTGAAGGCGCCTGATGCGCGGCGCCCGCGCTCATGTCAGTTGACGAAGCGTAATCGGTCTGGCGCGCGCGCTCGTAAAGCTGGTTGCGCGCTGCGTCGGCTTTGGCTTGCGCGTGGCCCGAGGCGAACTCCTCTTCGTAATTCGGCGCGCAGCCTTCGCACAAACCGGCGGCGGCGTTCCAGCAGACGTCGGGGCAGACCCATTTGCCGCAGCGCGCGCATTGATGGAAATGCGGCTTGGCCTCTTCGACCGCAATGGCGAAAGCGTCGTCGTGAGCTTTGCCGCCGATGGCGCGCTGGACCTCATAAGCGCCCTGCCCCGCGCCTCCCAAAACGCCACCGAAGATGTTTCCTGCGGTGCGAAGCATGTCCGAAACTATTCCCGCGGTGAAAGGCTGAAACCTCGATTGATAACCGTTGCCGCATTTGTCGCAGCGGAAACGAAATTGGAACCCTCGATCGGTCGAAAGGTCATCGAAATTGGCTGTAAATTGGATGAGCGCCATGTGAAAAGCTCCTTTGGAATAGCTGCCGTATAAACTGAGGCTTGCCGCTCGACGGGCAAGACGCTGTTGTAGACATGGGGTCGGATGAATTCGTGATCTACTGACCCGCTTCGGGCGCCTGCCCTTCAACCCATTCCTCGCCGTCCTCGAAAATCTCCTTCTTCCAGATGGGCACGGTCTGTTTCAGACGGTCAATGGCGTATCGGCATGCTTCGAACGCCACGCGGCGATGAGGCGACGTGACGACGATGACGACAAATTTTCAGAGGGCCGAACCGGTGAATAACGCCGACGCGTTCGACGTCGGGCCAGCGCTCGCGGATCTCGTCGCCGATGCGCCGCATCTCTTTGACGGCCATCGGCTCGTAGGCCTCGTACTGCAAGCTGACGACGCGACGGCCTTTCGTGTTGTCGCGCACGACGCCGTCGAAGGTAACGACGGCGCCGGCGCCGCCGGTCAACAATCTCTTTTCCAGGCCGAGCTTATCGATCGGCTCGCGCGTGATTTCAAAAATATCCTGACTCATTGTTATTCCATAGGCTAATAAAGCCGAGATTTAACATCTTCGATGAATCTCTTCTTCGAGACAATCCGCTCTCGTTTTTTCGATATAGTCAGGTTGGCGTTCTTTCTCTCATCGTAGCGTTGGAGAGCTGTGATTTTTACGCCGGTCAAAAAGTTCGTGCTTTCGCTATAACCCCGATCTTCCCTCATGTTCCAAAAGTCGTAATCCATTCCGATCAAAGCGAAGCGTTTTGTCCGCGAATCGAATTTAAAGCGATCTGTTTCAGCAGTGATTATGCTCCCGCCTGCACACTGACTGATTATGATCACGCCTTTGGCAATTTCAATATCTTGCTTATATAACGAGCCGTGGCATTGGCATTGGTATAGCAACACCTTATCGGCAAACGCCACTCGTCGCAACCTGCCGTTCGGTAATTTGAAGAGAATCAGCAAAGCGCGCTGCCGGATCGGAGGATTACTCTCATCGAAATCAGGCGGCTTCTCTTCTACCAGCTTGATGGCGACGTCGGGTATCGAATCGCCATTCAGGTCGCCATTGATCTCTTCTTCTATTTCCCAGCCCTTGGGAACAAAATCACCCGCAGTCGCCGATTCCACAGGCAATTTCGCAGCATCGATTCGCTTTATTTGTTCCTGCGCATCGGACGCGAAGCCTAAATAATGGACTGCGATCAGCAATAGGCCGGGAGCGAAAGAAGTGATTGTCATTTTGACTAGCCTCCGGAAACTGGGGGGAATATAGCCAAGGTGTCACCCTCTTTCAAATGATCTTCTTTTCGCGCGTGCTCTTCATTGACCGCGAAGAGCGCGCTCCGCTCGAATTTCTCCAGGTTCGGAAATCGGGTTTTGATCTCATTCCACGCGCTGGCGACGTCGGCCGGCGTCGTCAGGTCGCAACTCAGCTCGTCGACGCCCGCCGCCTCGCGGCACGCGCCGAACAGGAGCGCATTGATTTTGATCCTTTCGCCGTTCATCGCCCGCAAGCTTACAGTAATTTCAACGCGCGTTCAAAAACTTCCGACGGGGTGACGCGGGTCATGCAGCGGTGGTCAATCGGGCAATCGCGCAGCATACAGCGCGCGCATTCGACGCCTTCGGCGCGGATCGATTCCGCGCGCGGCCCGCGCGGCGCGGTCTCGAATTCGTTGGTCGGGCCGAAGATCGTCAGCGTCGGACGGCCCAGGGCGGCGGCGACGTGGGCGGGGCCGGTGTCGTTGCTGACGAGCAGATCGCAGGCGTCGAGCGCGCCGATCAATTCGGCCAGTCCCGTTTCGCCCGCCAGGTTGATCGCGCCGCGCCGCTTCATTTGTCGAATGATCCGCTCGACGCCGTCGCGCTCCGAGGCCGCGCCGATGAAGACGATCCGCGAACCGAGCGCTTCTATCAGCCGGTCGGCGAGCGCCGCGAAGCGGTCTTCGGGCCAGCGTTTCGCGCGGCTGTTGGTGGCGCCGGCGTTGAGCGCTACGAGCGGGCGAGAGTCGGAATCGACGCCGGCGCGGCGCAGCAAAGCCTCCGCCGCGCGGCGATGCGCGGGACTCGCGGTCAAAGACGGAAGCGGGTCCGAGACTTGAGATTTGAGACTCGAGATTCGAGATTCGAGATTCCCGCCCAGGCCGGCGCGCTCGCATTCGGCGACTATGTCGAGATAATCGTGGACCTGGTGGCGGCCGATGCGCCGCGGGCCGCGACGGAGCTTATGCGTGAGCAGCGGGCCGCGTCCCTGCGCGACAAACCCGACCCGGCGCCGCGCGCCTCCCAGTTGCGCCAGCAGCGCGGCCTCGAACGCGTTTTGAAACAGCGCGGCCAGATCGAACCGGCGCGCGCGCATCAGCCTCACCGCCCCGATAAACGCGCGCGCTCCGTCCTCCCTGCGGCGGTATTCGATGACTTCGTCTACGAACGGCGAACTCTCAAACAGCCCGGTCGTGAGCGGCGTGGCGAGAAGCGCGATGTGGGACCGTGGAAAAGACGAGCGCAAACGTTCGAGCGCCGGCAAGGTCATCACCGCGTCGCCGATCCAGTTCGCGCCTCGGACTATGATGCGATTAATCTGATTTGGCTCCAGACGCATAAGGACGGAGGGAATGCGGAAAAAGGTCGAGGATAGAGGATCGAGGATCGAAGATAGAAATCACGCGATCCTCGATCCTCTATCTTCGATCCTCGATCCTCTTCAGCGTTCTCAATTCGCCATCTGCGGCGTCAGCGGCTTATCCACTTTCGGGCGGGCCGGAGCGTTGGCCAGCCTCCACATCATTGCGAAGACGGTGCGCGTCACCTTCTCCATCTTCTGGTAATCGATCTTGTCCGCCGTGTCCGCCAGGCCGTGGTAATCTTCATGCACGCCCGAAAAATAGAAGATGATCGGGACTCCCTTCTTCGCGTAGTTGTAATGATCGCTGCGATAGAAGAAGCGCTCGGTGTCGCTCGGGTCGTCGTATTTGTAATTGAAGGCGAGTTTGAGGTACGAGTTGTTGACATCTTCGCTCAGATTGCCGAGGTCCGTGCTCATCATCTTCGAACCGATGACGTAAAGCTCGTTCGGCCCGGTCAGGTCCTTATTGGCCGGGTTGTTGTCGCCCTCCTTTTTGCTGCGGCCGATCATATCGATGTTGAGCTGAGTGACGATCTGCTCCATCGGGACGGTCGGATTGTCGGTGAAAAATTCCGACCCCCAAAGCCCCTTCTCCTCGCCCGCGTGCCAGACGAAAATGACCGAACGCTTCGGGCGCGTAGGGCTTTTCGACAGAGCCTGGGCGATCGCCAGTGTGCCCACCGTTCCCGATCCGTCGTCGTCGGCGCCGTTGAAGATTTTGTCGCCTTCGGCGTTCTGGCTCATTCCGACGTGATCGTAATGAGCGCCCACCGCGACGTATTCTTTTTTCAAAAGGGGATCGACGCCTTCGATCACGCCGACCACGTTCTGCGTCATCGGACTATCAACCTTCGCGTTGACGTTGAAGCTGGCCTGTTTGCCGGCGCCGAGGTCGAAAGCCTCGCCCAGCGCGCCCTGGCTCGCCTGCTTCCTGATCGCCTCGTAATCGAGCTTCTCGCCGTCGAGGATCGCTTTGACCATCTTTTCGGAGGCGTAGATGACGGGAATTTTTGCGCCGCTCTGCCGCGGCCCCTCCAGCCTCAGGCGCGACGGGTTCAGAGAGAATTGGTGACGATTCTGCCAGAAGCTTAGCGTCGATTGGCTGGGAATGTAGATGACGCCCCTGGCGCCCTGGGCGCGGGCGTAAGTCTCAGGGGTGTCGTAATCCTCGCCCTCTTTCTTGCTGTGAATGTCCTGAAACGACACGCCCCTCGGAAATCCTTCGACCGCGAGTATGATCTTGCCTTTCACATCGACGCCCTGATAGGCGTCGATGCCTTTGGCTCTGATCATGTAGCCGTGGCCGACGTAAACGATCCGCCCGCTAGCCTGTCCCTGAATCGGCTCGGCGATGAAACCTTCGCCGAGCTTGAAACTCTGACCGTTGACGCTGGCGATTGTCAGCTCCGGCTCTACGCGCCTGCTGGTCAACGCGAATTTCTGAAAATACGTTCCGTCGTCTCCGCCCGGTTTGACTCCCCATTGCGACAAATGATCCGCAATGAATTTGGCCGTCATATCAAGCCCGCGTGACGGCGTGTCGCGCCCTTCCATCTCGTCGGAAGCGACTACGTAAAGCCATTCCTTCAACTGAGCCGCCGTAATCGCCTCGACATTGCCGAACCGCTCGGGCGTGGCCGCAGTCTTCGCCGTCTCCCGCTTTTCTTGCGGGGCCGGAGTCGCCGCCGGTTTTGTCTTGTCCTGCTTGCCCTGCGCGGCGACCGGCGGTTTTGACTTTTCCCTCTTAACCTGCGCGTAGCTCGACGGCTGCGAAACCGCCAGCGCGCACGATAACAGTATGCTTGCCAGAAAACTTCTTCTCACAAATTCCCCTTCTGAAATCACCGGGAGCGTCATGAATAGGATTTACAGGTCCTATAAGTCTTATAAGTCCCATTCATTCAGTGCTTGTAATCCTTGAGCAATTGATCGAGCAACTCCGCGTATTCGTTGCTGCCGTTGAGGAGCCTCTGATTGAGGTCTTCGTATTTGCTCTTCGCCTTCTCCAATTCATCGGCGATGTGCAGAGCGGCCAGGACCGCCAGCCTGAGCGAGTCAGAAGTCAGGGCGCTTTTCGATATTTCGCGCATCCGCTCATCCACCATCGCGGCCAGCCGCAGCGTGCGCTCGACGTTGCCGTCGCTGGCGCGGATGGCGTAGGTTTGGTTGTATATCCTGGCGTTCACGCTCTGCCCTTGCGATTCCGTGTTCCGACGATCCTGCATCAGATTCCTTTCGACGACCATCCCGTCATCTGCTGAGCGATTCAGCTTCCATTTCGAGTTTGGCGATCTCGTGCAGCATCGCCTCTATGTTGCCCCGCATCGAGTCGCGTTCGGTCATCAACCGCTCGACGTGCGACCTCAAACGCTCGTTATCTGTGTTCGCCTCGGCCAGCAGGTCGCGCGCCTGCGCCAATTCAGCCTCGAGCCGTTCTTTATCCTGTCTGAGCGTCTTGCACACCTCCAGGGCGAGACGAATCTTGTCCTGCAGGCTCGCGAATTTTTCAAAACCAGTTATCGGCATACAAATCGAGGATCGAAGATCGAGGATCGAGGATCGAGAATAGAAGATTGAAGACCTACCGGATGACGCGATCTTCGATCCTCGATCCTCGATCCTCGATCTTCGATCCTCTACCTAACCTTAGCGCCGAATTCCCGCTTCAACACCCCGATCACGCGGTCATGCGCGGCGTTGACCTCCTCGTCGGTCAGCGTCCGATTCGCCGCGCGATAGCGCAAAGAGAGCGCGATTGAATGCTTGCCCGTCGGCAACTCCTTGCCGGCGTAGAGATCGAAGAGTTTGACTCCTACAAGTTCCGGAATCATTATCCCTTTAATGGCGCGCTCGACTTCGGCGAACTGAACGCCGGTGTCAATTAACAATGCCAGATCGCGAACGACCGTCGGGAACTTCGGGAGGGGATGATAGCGAACTTTAGCCCGGTCAGCCAGCAGCAGCATCCTCAAATTCAAGTCCGCGACGAAGACCGGTTGTTTGAACTTGTAGCGGGCCGCTATGCGCGGATGCAATTGGCCCATAACGCCGACCACCTCGTCGCCCATCCAGACCTCGGCGCCGCGCCCCGGGTGCAGGAAGTCGCAGTCCATATCAGACTCGAACTCGAGGGCCGGCAAGCCTATAGCTTCGGCGACCGATTCGACGGCGCCTTTCAAGTCGTAAAAATCAATGCTTCCCCTGCCATCCGACGAGGCCCAGTCGTCTTCGTTGCGCGCGCCTGTAGCGACAAGCCCCAGCCGCTCCATCTCGAGCGGCCTCTCCCCGAGGTCGTCCATGAAGCACTTGCCGATCTCGAACAGGCGCACGTTGCGCGCGCCGTGATTGAAATTGCGTTCGAGCGCGTCGAGCAGGCCTCCGAGCAGCGTCACCCGCATGTGAGCCTGCGTCTCGTCAATCGGGTTGAGCAGCGCGAGCCGCGAGTCATCGCCGACTTCGCTCAACATCTCGTCGGTCTCGCCGTTAACGAAGCTGAAGCTGACGGCCTCGTTGTAGCCGAGCGCGGTCAGGGTCAGGCGCGCCGCGCGGCGCGCGTCTTCGCCCGGCAGATAAGCGCCCGCGCCCGCGCCGCCCGGCAGCGTGTTTTTCAGATTGTCGTAGCCGGCGATCCGCGCCACCTCTTCGATCAAATCCTCTTCGATCGAAACGTCGACGCGCCACGACGGCGCCATCGCGCGAAGCCTGTCGTTTTCGACGTCGGCCTCGACTGTGAAACCCAGGCCGCGCAGGATGCGCTCGGCCTCGCCCAACTCGATCGGCAAACCGGTCAAGGCCGTGTAGCGCGAGCGGCGGAACCCTATCCAATCGCGCGCCGCCTTCGTCGGATAGACGTCTACCAGCCCGCTCAAAACCTCGCCGCCAGCGATCTCGGCGATCAGGGCCGCCGCCCGGTCCGAAGCCTTCGCGACGATTTCGGGATCGGTCCCGCGCTCGAAGCGATAAGACGCCTCGGTGCTCAGCCCCAGCGCCTTCGAGGTCGCGCGCGTCTGAGCGGGCGCGAAATAGGCCGCTTCGAGCAGAACGTCGACGGTTTTCTCGGTGATGCCCGAATCCTCGCCGCCTTTGATTCCGGCTAAGGCGACTGGCCGCTCGGCGTCGGCGATCACCAGCATCTCCGGAGTCAGATCGCGCTCCTCGCCGTCGAGCGTCGTGATCTTCTCGCCGCTTCTGGCCGTTCGAACGACGATCCGTTCGCCGCGCAATTGATGGAGGTCGAAGGCGTGCAGCGGCTGCCCCATCTCTAACATCACGTAGTTGGTGATGTCGGCCACGTTGTTGAGGCTGCGCTGCCCCAACGACTCAAGGCGCTTGACCATCCAATCCGGCGAAGGGCCGATCTTCACGCCCCTGATCACCCGCGCCGTGTAACGCGGACAAAGCTCCGGGGCGAGAATCTCGACCGAGGTCACGTCGCTGGTTTTCGTCTTCGACTCAGGCGCCTTCGCCTCCGGAGTCCTGGCCGTCTTCCCCAAGACCGCGGCCGCCTCGCGCCCGATTCCCAAATGCGAGAGGCAATCGGGCCGGTTCGAGGTCAGGTCGATTTCGAGGACGGCGTCGTCGCCGTAAAAATCGACGGCGTCGACGGCGATCCCCGCCATCGTCAACTTCGCCGCCAGATCGCGCGGCGGCAGATCGACGTCGACGAGTTCTTTCAGCCAGTTGTAGTTGATTTTCATAATTGCCTTTTTTTGTGGAAAACTCTTCCACTCACACCTTCTCCACTTTGTCCATTTCGTAATGACGGCGCTTGCGCCGTCATTACGAAATGGACAAAGTGGAGCTGTAATCATTCTTCAACTCGGCGATACTTTGAAATCTATGATTACGTCAATGACCAATCTCTGTCTGTCCGGCTTCTGCTCGGTCTTGAGAAGCTTCGCCAGGTCGGGAAGGATCAACTTGTCGACGACGAGCTTCTTGATGAAATCGCCGAGGTAAGACGCGTCGTAAATATCGCCCGTCTTGAGCGTCCATCTCTCTTGCAACCGCAGGACGTCTTTTTCGGGAAGCCCTTTGACAATGAAATTCCCCATCCGGAATTGAGGGCCTTCGGTGACCTCCACGTTCAGCGTGATTCGTCTGTTGACGTCGTCGAAGACCGGCTTCGGAAGTATCTGGGACTCGGCGTATCCCAGTTTTTGATAGACGATGTAAGCCGCCTGCAACCCCGCGTCGATCTTCAGCCCATCGGCCACGTCGCCGGGCCTCAACTCTATCGCGGCGCCGAGAGATTGAGCCGATATCGCCCGCGCGCCCGTCCACACCGCCTTGTCCCAAACGTAAGCGATTCCCGGCTCAGCCGCGATCTTGACCACGACGCTGTTCCCGCACGATTGATCCAACTCCGCCGACTGTAGCTGCGCGGCGGCGCGCAGGTAGCCGTATTTGCGGTAGACCTGAACCGCCGCCCTGTCGACAAAACTTCTGGTGATGACCTTCGAATAATCCTTTTTGATGAGCGACTGCGCGATTTGCTGCAAATCCCTTTCGAGCGACCTCGCTCGGCAGCTTCTTTTTCTTCAGCATCCGCTTGAGAGCGCCCAGTATCTTGTCTATGGAATCCCCGGCCTCGGGCGCCGAGCCGTCGAAGGACGGCAAGTCCTTGCGGATCTCGTCAACGATCTCCTGGTCCTTGAACCAGACGAAATTGTCGAAGACGCAAGGGACCGCCTGCTGTCTCGCAATCTCCGCCGGCCCCATTGACGTGGCGGCTTCGCGCGCTAAATCGGTACGGTACCGGGAGCGGTAGCGACCGGGCGTCGGCGGATAGGACGCTTCCGACGGAACCCGGTCGCTACCGCTCCCGGTACCGCACGAACGTTGCGTGACTTGATTCAGAGCGGATTGCGGATCAGCGCACGCGATTGCGACCCGATCTTTAAGAGCGAAAACGATCAAAACAGCGAACGAAACCGCCGGTAAAAGCGCCAGCGGCGATCTGCGAATGTAACTTCTCATAGCCTCGATACTTTATGAGGGCACAATCAATAATTCACAATCAAAGAGAGTCTTCGCCAGGTAGTTGGCGAACGTCGACGCGCTCATCTCGACTTTGCCTCCCGACAATTCGTCGAAGATTCTGCGGTTCGGCGAAATCAACGAAACCATGTCGCCCGCCAGGTTATCGAAGAACTCGTCGTCCAGCGACTGGGCTTCCCTTTCGGAAACGGCTTGCCGAACGGCAGCGGCGAAAACCGCGCCGTGAATCACCCCGCCCAACCTTTGCGGCTTCGAGCAGACATAGACGTCCTCCGATCTACCGCTGAAGACGACGCGATGAGGACGATTGTCCGGCAACTCGCCGATCTCCCCCGGATTTACGAAGAGCGAAGAGGCCACGACCTGACGGTCGAAAAACGCGCTGTTCAGATTGACGGCCTCGTGAATCTTGGGCGTCGCGTAAAAGACCGCGTAGCCCTTCTTTTCAAGCTCGATCAGCAACTGATGCTGATTCGATTGCGTCTTGCGGTGCAGCGCAAAACGGAAATAGGGCAACCCGACCAGCTTCGACTCGCCGGCGTTCCGGCGCTTCATGTACTCGCTGGCTTTGAATTGCAGGAACAGCGGGTAACCTCGCGGCGCGGCGCCCGCGCCGTCTTCGGCGCCCTTCTTTCGGCCGCCGCGTGAACCGTGTTGCGCGTCTGTCCGGAGATAACCGTAAGCGTTCACCAGTTCGTGCGTCAGAACGAAGCCGTATGAGAACTCGGAGACTTTGCGTTTCATTTCGTTGGCTTACTGGGGTTCCGCTCGAACTTGACCACGACGTCGACAGTCAGTTTCTGGTCGTCTCGCTTCAATTCATGTACGGGTCTCACTTCCTGGAGTTTGATCAGCCCTGCGCGCGCGACCTTGTTGATGAACGCGCCCGTGTATGAAGTACTGAAGATCTCTCCGGTCTTCAGTTCCCATGCGTCTTTGAGCCTCCTGGCATCGTCTTCGGGCAGACCGGCGATCGTCACTTGCCCCATCCGATACTGCGGGCCTTCGGTGAGCGCGACCTGGTAAGTGACGAGCCGGCGCGCGTCGTCGAACACAGGATCGAGTTTAAGTAGGACTCTGAGATAACCTTTTTTGCCGTAGACCCAGTGAACCTCGCTCCAACTCTTTCCGATCATCATCGAGTCGGCCACGTCGCCCGGCTTCAGTTTCAAAGCCGCGTTCAATTCCTGAGCCGAGTAAGCCTGATTGCCCGACCAAGCGGGATCGTTCCAGTGATACTGCACTCCCTCGGCGACCGGGAGAGTGACGACGACGGCGTTCGCGCACGCGCCGCTCGCGCTCAGACTCGGCTGGGCCGGTCGAAAGGCGGCTTTCAAATATCCGCGTTGATTATAGATGGGGATCAGGGCGGCTTTGACAAACAGCCCGGCGTCGGATTTTGAATACTCGGTTTTAAACAGCGGCTTCAAAGCTTCGAGAAGCGGCTTCTTCAACTCGTCCTGCGCGCCCGCGAATTGAAAATCGCAGATCGCCAGGTTCGCGCCTTTGACCTTGAAGGTGTAAGAGAGATATTCATCAAGTTCGTAAACGACCTCACCAGCTATCTTCTTCTCCGCCAAAAACCGCGTCAACGACTTCTTGATTTCCTCGCCGACGAAATCGCTGACCACGATGCTACCGTCGAAATCGGGCATATCCCGCTTGATCGCGTCAGCGATCTCCTTGTCGGAGAACCAGACGAAGTTATCGAAGTGGCAGCGCTTCTTGCCAGTCGTATTCTCTTCAAGCTCGAACGTCAACTCGATCTGAGTCGAAGAGTAGCGATAACGATAGGCGACCTTTTTGAACAGGCCGGTCTGCGACAGGCGCTGAGCCGCGGCCTTGACCATCTCGAAATCGATCGTCTGCCCGACCTTCAACCCGCTGGCGGCGATCATCTTTTCAGGAGGCTGCGATTTCAGCCCTTCAAAAACAATCGTCGTCAGACGCCATTTCGCGTTCGGCGGCGGCTCTTGCGCAACGACGCCGGCGGCAAGCAAGAGCATCGCGGCCAGCAAACAGGCTAATGACCCAATTGCATTCATTTCGTTTTTCGACCAGCGTGACAAATTTGGCATACGATATCGATTCGATGGCTTCAGTTAAACTGAATGCGCCGGTATCTGTTGTTCCGGAAACCCCTCCTACCTAATAAATTGCTCCAGGAACCTGACATCATTTTCGTACAACAGCCGGATGTCATCCAGCTCGTACATCAACGCGCACAGCCGATCCAGTCCCAATCCGAACGCGAAGCCGGTGAACTCTTCGGGATCGATCGAGACGGCGCGCAGCACGTTCGGGTGGACCATTCCCGACCCGCCCATCTCGATCCAGCCGGAGCCTTTGCAGACGCGACAGCCCCCGCCGCCGCACTTGAAGCAGGTGTAATCGATCTCCGCGCCCGGTTCGACGAACGGGAAATAGGACGGGCGGAAGCGCGTGCGCGTTTCGGGGCCGAAGAGCAAACGCACGAACTCCTCGACCGTGCCTTTCAGGTCGCCGAGCGTGACGCCGCGGTCTACAAGCAGTCCTTCGACCTGGTAGAACATCGGATTATGCGTGGCGTCGGGAGTGTCGCGGCGGAAGACGCGCCCGGGCGCGGCAACGCGCAGCGGCGGGCGGCGCTTCTGCATCGCGTGAATCTGCATCGTCGAGGTCTGCGAGCGCAGCGCCAGCCGCTCGTTGACGTAGAACGTGTCCTGCGGGCTGCGCGCCGGGTGATTGGCCGGGATGTTCAACGCGTCGAAGTTGAAGAATTCGGTCTCGATCTCCGGCCCGTCCTCGATCTCGTAGCCCATCGAGACGAAGATGTCTTCGATCTTCTGCCGCAGCAGCGTGATCGGATGAAGGTGGCCCCGCCGTATGCGGCGTCCGGGCAGCGTCACGTCAATGCGCTCTTTGGCCAACTGTTCGGCTTCTCGCTCGGCGGCGAAATTTGATTGCAACTTTTCGATCTCGGCCTCGACGTAATTTTTTAACTCGTTGAGCTGGCGCCCGACGACGCGGCGCTCTTCGGGCGAAAGATTACCGAGGGTTTTCATTTCGGCGAGGAGCAAGCCTTTTCTGCCTGTAGCCATGCCTTGCCCGACCCAGCGATCGCGCAACGCCTTTGCATCGGCGTCGGTCTTGACCGTCTTAAGCTCGCGTTCGAAATCTTCGCGCAGTTTGGTGATTCGATCAGACATATGTCAGCTTGTGAAACTTAAAGACCCAAGACTCCGGCAAAAGTCTGCGGGAGTCTTGGGTCGGCGATTCTCGGATTCTTTCGGAACCGAAATCAGACGGCGGCTTTGCCCGATTCCAACGCCTTCTTCGCCGAACCCACGAGTTCGGCGAAAGCCTGCGGCTGGTTGACGGCCAGGTCGGCGAGAATCTTCCGGTCGAGGTCGATCCCGGCCACTTTCAGACCGTGCATGAACTGGCTGTAATTCAACCCGCTCAGTCGCGCCGCCGCGCCGATGCGGATTATCCATAGCGAACGGTAATCACGCTTCTTTACCTTGCGCCCGACATAGGCGAATTTGAGCGCGCGCTGAACCGATTCTCTCATCGAACGGTAAAGCTTGCTCTTCGTCCCGCGATAGCCCTTCGAAAGTTTCTCCAATTTTTTGCGTTTGTCTAAACGCTTATTCCCTCTCTTAGCTCGAGGCATAAGGCCCTCCTTGGTAAAGTACGTCATACGCCATATTTCATAGGGCGTATGACGTATGAAGTATGAAATTTATGATCGCATCCGCTATTTGCGGCCGTAAGGCAGCATCGCCGTCACGCGTTCGAAATCGTTTTCGGAGACGAGCGTGTCGACGTCAAGCTGACGTTTACGCTTAGCCGTTTTCTTGGTCAGGATGTGGCGCGCGTGCGAATGACCGCGCTTGAGCTTGCCCGTGGCGGTAGTGCGAAAACGCTTCGCCGCGCCTTTATGTGTTTTGAGTTTTGGCATTATTCCTCCATTAAGTTAGTAGATAGTGGATAGTGGGCAGTCACCGCCCACTATCCACCGCCCACTATTTTTCTTTCTTCGGCGAAAAGATAACTGTAATTTGCATGCCTTCGAGGCGCGGTCTGAATTCGGGCGCGCCGCTGTCGGCCAGGTCTTTTTCGAGCCTGTCGAGCAACTGAACGCCGAGTTCCTTGTGCGTTATCTCGCGTCCACGGAACCTGACCGTCGCCTTCACCTTGTTCCCGTCGGCCAGAATCTCCCTGGCATGCTTCATCTTGAAATTGTAGTCGTGCTCGTCGGTGGCGGGGCGAAATTTAATCTCCTTGACCTCGATGACGACCTGTTTCTTCTTGGCCTCGTGCGCCCGCTTCTTCTGCTCGTAAAGATACTTGCCGAAGTCAACGATGCGACAGACCGGCGGCTGGGCCTGGGGCGCGACTTCGACCAGGTCGTAGCCGCGCTCGCGCGCAATTGAGAGGGCCTGCTGAGGAGGCATGACGCCCAACTGTCGCCCTTCTTCGTCAATCACCCGCACTTCTTTCGTGCGAATGCGCTCGTTGACGCGAACACTGGGGCCTCTTTGATCGCGTCGCCCCCTGTAACCGCCTTGATAACCGTTACTGATAAAAACACCTCCGTGGAATTGCGGATCGTAGAGCTTAGCCACAGAGAGCACAGAGATCACCGAGGTTTTTACTCTGTGCGCTCTGTGACCTCTGTGGCTAAACCCTGCAATCCTTCAGGTCTGTAAAGCGCGCGTCCGAACCAGTTCTTTCAATCGCGCGCTGAATTCGGCGACTTGATGCGCGCCCGTGTCGCCTTTGACGCGGTCACGTACCGCGACCGCGTCTGACGCGGCCTCGCGTTCGCCGATAACCAACATAAAAGGGATCTTCTTGAGCTGCGCGTCGCGAATCTTCCTATCGAGCTTTTCGCCGCGCAAGTCCGCCTGGACGCGATGGCCGTCGGCCTGCAACCGCCGCTCGACCTCGACGGCTTTGTCGTTGAAGCGGTCCGAGATCGGCAGAACTATCGCCTGCGTCGGCGCGAGCCAGACCGGAAACGCCCCCGCGTAATGCTCGATCAGGATGCCGAAAAACCGCTCGAACGATCCCAGGACCGCGCGGTGCACCATGATCGGCTGATGCGGCTTGTTGTCCGAGCCGATGTATTCGAGGCCGAACCGCTGCGGCAGGTTGAAATCGACCTGAATCGTCGAGAGCTGCCACAGCCGTTTGATCGCGTCCACGACCTTGAAGTCGATCTTCGGCCCGTAGAACGCCGCCTCGTCCTCCATCCGCGCGTACGGCAACCCGTATTCGTTCAAAGCCTCGGTCAACGCCGCCTCGGCCAGACGCCAGACCTCGTCCGAGCCGAGATACTTCGAATGATCCGTCAGGTGACGGACCGAAAGCTCGGCCTTGTACTCGAAGCCGAACGCCTTGAAGACGAAGTCCACCAGGTCGAGGCAGCCCTTGATTTCCGATTTCAACTGCTCCGGCGTGCAGAAGATGTGCGCGTCGTCCTGCGTGAACCCGCGCGCCCGCATCAATCCGTGCGCGACGCCCGAACGTTCGTAGCGGTAGACCGTGCCGTATTCGGCTAACCGCACCGGCAGGTCGCGGTACGACCGTTGGCGCGACCTGTAAATCTGGATGTGGAACGGGCAGTTCATCGGCTTGAGCCGGTACTCTATGCGCTCGTCCTCCTCATCCTTCAGCCCCGGATAGAGCACGTCCTTGTACATCTGCAAATGGCCGGAGATTCTGAACAGCTCCGACTGCGTGACGTGCGGTGTGTTGACGAAGCCGTAGCCGCGCCTGTAAAGCTCGTCGTTCAGGAACTGCTCGATGATTTTGCGAATCAGCGCGCCGTTCGGATGCCACAAGACCAAACCAGGCCCGATCAAGTCGTTGATGCTGAACAGGTCAAGCTCAGGCCCCAGGCGTCGGTGGTCCCGTCTCTCGGCCTCTTCTTTCAGCTTGACCCATTCGTCAAGCTCCTCCTGCGAGAAGAACGACGTGCCGTAGATGCGCTGCATCTGCTCGCGCGATTCGTCGCCCTTCCAGTGCGCGCCGGCGATCGAGAGCAGCTTGACCGCCTTGATCTTGCCCGTCGAAGGGACGTGCGGCCCCAGACAGAAATCGATGAACGGCGTGCCTTCGATGGTGTAACAACTCACACGCTCGCCGCCCTTCTCTTCGATCAGTTCGCATTTGAGCGGCTCGCCCATCTCGGCGAACTTCTCTTCGGCCTCGGCCTTGGGCATCTCGACGCGCCGGTATTCGAGATTGCGCTTGATCAGATCCTTCATGCGCTTCTCTATCTTCGGCAAATCTTCGGGAGTGAACCGCCCGCCGTCCGCGCGCTGAAAGTCGTAATAGAACCCGCCCTTCGGGTCGTCGAGCAGCGCCGGGCCGACGCCCAGCCTCGTGCCCGGATAAAGATCGAGCACCGCCGCCGCCAACAGGTGCGCGGTCGAATGGCGGTATACCTCGAGCGCATCATCGCCCGATTCGGGCGTGAGGGCTTCCACGCTCTCGCCCTCTTTGACGACGTAGCTCAAGTCTACAGGCTCTTCCTGTTTGACGCCGTGACGATAGAGGCTCGCGGCGATGGCCTTCTTCGCGCCATCGCGATCATGTCGTTTCAAAATTTCAAGGGCGGAAGGGCCCGGTAAATTCGATGATTGCTGATTATTCTCTTCACTCACTGCTGTCTCACTCACTTCCCATCGGTCGCCAGTCATCGGTCATTAGTCAATGATCATCGGTCAAGTCGCTCGCAGCGCGACGGCAAATGATGAACGACGAATGATGAATGACCGCGACCCGGAATTCGAGGGTAGTGGCCGTAGCCCTCAAATTCCGTATCTAAAAATTTACTGGTGGACAGTCCCAAAAGCTCCTGGATCAGGATATTCGCTTCAGGTAAGGTCCCACGCCAGCGGTTGTCACGCGGATTGCTGCGACGACGCGTCAGGCGACGCTCGATCATCGCAGCTACGTAGTTCGATTCTTAAATCGCATCCGCATAATCAGACAACTCTTCGGGAGCTGACGTTGAACTTCGGGCCAGATAATTCAAGCCCGGAAAGTACCCAATGAAAATTCAATAGGCTGGAGCGGATTTGAACCGCTGACCCCTACCGTGTCAAGGTAGTGCTCTACCCCTGAGCTACCAGCCTATAAAAAATACAAGAGGAAGGCAAATTAGCAAACGGATTGCGAGACTGTCAAGCAAGGCCGGCGCGCCGTCAGGGCTTCTGCATAAGCGTTCTCGCAAGGAAAATATGCCATATGCCATATTTCATATGAAATATGGCATATGGCATATGAATGTGAAATCAAGCGGTCATAATCTCGTCCACACGACGCTCGGCGTCTTCGAGGAAAAGATATTTGCGCCATTCGGGCCGAGACCGCGCCGCGTCGCGCCATGCGGCCCGCTCCAATCCGTAATACAACGCCGCCGGATTAGTTATTAACGGCATCCGCGCCTCTTCGGGCGTGCGGTCGCCTTTACGGTTGTTGCAGACCTGGCAGGCGGTCACCAGGTTTTCGGCCAACGTCCGTCCGCCGCGCGACTTCGGCAGGACGTGATCGAGCGTCAGATCGAACGCCGTGCCCCTGCGGCCGCAATACTGGCAGCGGTGACGGTCGCGCGCGAAGATGCGGTGGCGGTTGGTCACGCGGTTCCGCCGCGACCGCACGTCAATGTAGTGAGTCAAACGGATGACCGAAGGCGCGTCGAAAACGAAACGCGGCGAACGGATCCGGACGCCCCTGTCAAATTCGAGAGTTTCGGCCACCCGCCGCCACACCAGAGCCAAAGCCTTCGGCGCGGTCACGAGACTCAATGGCTCGTATGAAGCGTTGAGTAAAAGAACTCTTCTGCCGTTTATCATAAAAAAAAGCCTCAAATGGGTCTGGCAGGACTCGAACCTGCATCCTCTCGGGTAGAAGCCTAGCGGGCATAAACGCGCCGGTTAATCTTACGGTCGCTTGTCAGCCTTTGGTGAAAGAGAGCCGACAGGCTTTGCGCTCTTCAAGAGTGGAGCGGCATCCTCAAGTACAAAACCACTAACATTATCACCGGAGAAAATGAATTTCTCCGGTGAGCGGTATGCGCAAAAGCTCCGAATGCCCTTATCAATGAGGCCCCCAAGAAAAAAATGGAAGGAAATTCCCTGAATGGTAAATTTATATCTCCAGTACCACCCTTTCTTTTCACCGGTGGGGACCAAGATTGTATTTGAGAGTTCAGCAGATGGAATGACGCTTACCCAAAGAACAGCATTACGTGGGAACTGAGTTTGCCCTAAGAGGTACAGTCGTAACCTCCCTGTGACAGAATTTCATCACCCAGCTCTCGCCATTCTCACTGAATCGTTGCTCACACTCTTGGCAAAGGACATAAGCTTTAATCTGCTCATCTTTTTGAATCGCTACTTTTTCCTTCAAGATTACAGGCGCACCTTCATTTGCTCGCCCAATGAGCTTATAAGCGGATTTCGGCATATAGTGGCTCTCTCGAAGCGGCCCAACGGACCTACAGAGCTTACATGTCCCTATAACTTGATTTTCTTTAGCCATCTGTTCTCCTTTTTCAGTCCGCCCCGACCTTCACTCATCTTGCTTACGCGCGCGGTACTGTTTCGAGATCTCAAGCCCGCAATCGGGATCGAACCGATGGCCTCTCGCTTACCACGCGAGCGCTGCTTCCGCCGCAGCCCTGCGGGCGAAAAGGTAATGGTTGGTCGAGGACTTGAACCTCGTCAGTTCGGGCTTCAACCGAGCGCTCTGCCTGTTAAGCTAACCAACCAGTGATGTCCGTGGAGAGATTTGAACTCCCGCCCTCTGGTTTCGTAGACCAGCGCTCTTGGTTCCGCTGAGCTACACGGACAAACCTGGGAGCGCAGGCATCCTTGCCTGCGCGCTTCGGTCAGTCGGCCATTGCCGGGAACCTCGCAGGCAAGGATGCCTGCGCTCCCAGGTTTGCGCTCCCAGGAAATAAGTCAGGATGGCTGGAATTGAACCAGCGTGAACCAGTTCCCAAGACTGGTGGACGGCCACTATCCCACATCCTGAAAAAAATGGAGTCGGCGGGATTCGAACCCGCAATTTCTGGTTTGCAAGACCAACGCCTTCCCGATTTGGCCACGACCCCAAAATCGTTGATAGGAGCGGTGGGGATCGAACCCACGACATCCCGCTTGTAAGGCGGGCGCTGCTACCGCTGAGCTACGCTCCTAAAAAATCCCACTGGGAGACGTGGATTCGAACCACGATTGGCGGATTCAGAGTCCGCAGTCCTGCCAATTAGACGATCTCCCAACTTCAAACAACCAGAGCCGCCGGTGGGAATCGAACCCACATCCTGCCGCTTACGAGGCGGCTGCTGCATCCTTTGAGCTACGGCGACGAATTCAAAAGCGAGTGATGGGATTCGAACCCACTATCTTCAGCTTGGAAGGCTGACGCGCGACCAGTTGCGCCTCACTCGCAAAAGCGGCGACCAGGAATGATGAAACATGCTCCCCGCAATTTAGCGGAGAAATCGTTTAACAGACGATGTAGTTCCATCGGCATTCGCCGCAAAAAGTCAGGGCGGCAGGATTCGAACCTGCGACCTCGTGCGCCCGAGGCACGCGCTCTACACAGGCTGAGCTACACCCTGAAAAAAACTGGGAGAGCAGGATTCGAACCTGCGCATCTCTCGATTAACAATCGAGCGCCTTACCACTTGGCTATCTCCCATCAAAATTTCGCGCCTGTCAGGCGACAATCCCGCGGAGCGATTGTCGCCTGACACCATACGCGGTTGTCACATCCAACCGGACGGCGACGAAAACTCTTTGGTGGATCGGGTGGGACTCGAACCCACAGCTTCCTGC
>WNFZ01000765.1_pt1 | contig 30914 bp, 26 predicted proteins | sample 5400081 | NCBI WGS metagenome assembly WNFZ01 (sample SAMN13153365, study PRJNA577476) | soil metagenome | isolation source: 80 cm soil or saprolite under grassland replicate 1 | place: USA:California | collected 2016-06-15 | reverse complement strand
CCACGGCCGCAACGACAAGGGCCTGGTGACCTACGACCGGGCCACCCGCAAGGACGCCTTCTACTGGTACAAGGCGAACTGGACCACCACCCCGTTCGTCTACATCACCAGCCGGCGGTGGACCGACCGTACCGTCGCCGCCACCACCATCAAGGTGTACGCCACGGCCGACAGCGTGCAGCTCACCCTCAACGGCACCCCGATCGGCGGCCCCAAGACCTCCACCAACCACATCTACACCTGGGCGGTCACGCTCTCGCCCGGCGCCAACACCATCGCGGTCACCGGCACCCGCGGCGGCACCACCCTCAACGACACGGTGAGCTGGATCCTGCACTGACGTCGCCGCTGGTAGCGGCGTCACGGCGGACAAGTCATTGACTTCGATCAGTCCACGCGATAGACATCGGATGAATTTCTCCGTCGGCCGGCGGGGCTCGGTACGCGACAAGCCCGCCGGACCGGTTGCCGCCGCCAGGCGTCTAACCGTCGAGAAAGGACGGTCCGATGTCGAACCCCGAGCGCCAGCGCGCTCACCGTAAGAGTCGCGCTCCCCGTAAGGCGTTCGCCGCCGTCGCGGCCGCCGTGCTGGTCCTGGCCGGCGCCGTGTGGACGATTTCGGCCGCCGCCGCGACCGGGCCTACCATCTTCGTCTCGCCATCCGGTAACGACGCCAACCCCGGCACCGAGACGCTGCCGATCAAGACGCTGGCCCGCGCGCGCGACCTCGTCCGTACGATGAACGCCAACCTGACCGCGGACCTCACGGTGCAGCTGGCCGACGGGACGTACCGGCTCGCCGCCCCGCTGGTGTTGAACGCGCTGGACTCCGGCAGCGGCGGCCACCGGGTGATCTGGACGGCCGCGCCGGGCGCGCACCCGGTCGTCAGCGGCGGCGTCCGGGTCACCGGTTGGAGCGTCGCGGACGCCGGCCGCAACCTGTGGTCCGCGCCGGCACCGGCCAGCCTCACCAACACTCGCCAGCTCTACATCGACCAGCATCGGGCCGCCCGCGCCGCCGGCCGGCTGCCGGTGAGCCTCACCCAGACCACCGCCGGGTACACCGCCAGCGCCGACACGATGTCCCGCTGGCGCAACCCGTCCGATATCGAGCTCGTCTACACCGGCGGCAACGCGCTGTGGTCGTACAGCGTGCACGGGGTCGGGCCGTGGACGGAGCCGCGCTGCCCGGTCGGCAGCATCTCCGGTACCGCCATCACGATGGCGCAGCCGTGCTGGGACAACTCGACCAAGCGCGCGAACAACCACGTCGGCGGCAGCAACGTGGGTACGCCGCAGTACGTGGAGAACGCCTTCGAGCTGCTGGACCAGCCGGGGGAGTGGTACCTCGACCGCACCGCCAGGCGGATCTTCTACATCCCGCGCCCGGGCGAGGATCTGGGTACCGCTGAAGTCGAGGCGCCGGTGCTGGAGACGCTGCTGTCCGGCTCGGGCACCACCAGCAGCCCGCTGCACGACGTCACGTTCGCAGGCATCCAGTTCTCCTATGCCACCTGGCTGCTGCCCAGCACCGGCGAGGGTTTCTCGGAGATCCAGGCGAACTACACGCTCACCGGGACCGGGGCGTATGCCACCCAGGGACTGTGCCAGCTGGTGACCGGTGGTACGTGCCCGTTCGGCGCGTGGAGCAAGATACACAACAACGTGTGGTTCACCAACGCGCGCGGCATCCAGCTCCTCGACGACGTGTTCGCGCACCTCGGCGGGGCCGGGCCGAGCCTGGGCAACGCCGCACAGAGCTCGACCGTCAAGGGCTGCATATTCACCGACATCTCCGGCAACGGGCTGCGCATCGGCGACGTGACCAACGTCAACCCGACCAGCGAGCAGGCGACCACCGGCAACACCGTGATGGACAACCACTTCGACACGCTGCCGATGGAGTACCACGGCGGGGTGGGCATCTTTGTCGGCTACGCCCAGAACACGGTCATCTCGCACAACCAGATCGACCACACCTCGTACTCGGCCATCAGCCTCGGCTGGGGCGGCTGGCTGCAGAAGATCCAGCAGCCGGCGCAGCCCAACCCGGCCCGCAACAACCAGGTCACCAACAACCTGATCTTCGACCACATGCAGTCGCTCTCCGACGGTGGCGGCATCTACACCAACGGCGTGGTCGGCACCTCGCTGGCCGACGGCGAGAAGCTCATCGGCAACGTCATGCACGACCAGTTCGGCTCCGGCAAGACGCTCTACACCGACAACGGCGCCTCGTACATCACGATGAAGAACAACGTGCTGGCCGACAACAACTACCGGGACTGGGGCACCAAGCAGTTCAACTACGGGTTGAACGACAACGGCCCGATGGACGTGGAGAGCAACTACTGGCAGATGGGTGACAAGGACACCGGCGCCAGCAACGTCACGGTCGCCGGCAACCACGTCATCGGCAGCATCGCCCAGGCGCCGTCGTCCATTGTGGACAGCGCCGGGTTGGAGCCTGCCTACCTGGGCCTGCTCAGCCGGCGCTTCGGCACCGGCGTGCCGGACGCACCCAACGAGGTGGCCGCCCGTGCCGGCAACGGCTTCGCCTACGTCGCCTGGTGCCCACCGGTCAACCACGGCGGGAGCCCGATCACCTCGTACATGGTCACCTCGTCCACGGGCGCCAGGGTCACCATCTCGGCGGCGGACTTCCGGAGGCTTGGCTACGTCAAGATGACCGGGCTGACCAACGGCACCGGGTACCGCTTCACGGTCACCGCCACGAACTCCAACGGCACCAGCGCGGTGTCGTTCGCGTCGAGCACGGTCACCCCGAGCGCCACCGCGGTCAGCGTGCCGTCCGCGCCGCAGAGCGTGTCCGCCGTCGCCGGCAACGGGCGGGTCACCGTCCGCTTCGTGCTACCCAGCTCGAACGGTGGCAGCCCGATCATCTCGTACACCATCCGGGGCGGCGGCATGACCGTCGTGGTGACCGGACGCACCATCCTCGTCCTCACCGGCGGCACCCACTTCCACTACGGGGTCGTGGAAGGGCTGACCAACGGCCAGAGCTACAGCTTCACCGTCACCGCCCAGAACGTCGCCGGCAGCAGCCCGGCCGCCACCTCCAACACCGTCACCCCGAACGCCTCGGCGTAGCTACGGAGATACCGATGACCATCTCCCGGCGTACCCTGCTCGGTTCCGCCATGGCCGGCGCGGCGGGATTGACCGCCCTGGGCGGCGTCCAAGCGTGGGGGGAGGACGTCGTCACCGCGGCGCTCGCCCTCGACGACACCATGACCTCCGATGCCGCCTGGTACGACTTCCTGGGTGGGCTTGACCCGGTGTGGACCGCGGTACCGACCTCCTTCTACCAGGGGCCGTTCCTGGGCAACGGCGGGCTCGGTGCCGCGGTGTACCAGACCGGCACGGCCAAGCGGCTGTCGTGGAAGCTCGGCGACAGCCGGGTCCGCGACCACCAGGGGACCGGCGGCACCCTCTTCGGCAACGCGCGCCTGCCGATCGGGCAGCTCAACCTCGCCACCACCGGCGACGTCACCGACGTCGACCTGCGCCTGTCGCTATGGCACGCCGAGATGTCCGGCACCATCACCACAACGCTGGGCGTGCTCGGCGTACGGGCGTACGTCCATGCCACGCGGGACGTGCTCGTGGTGGCCGCTATCGTGCTGTCCGGTACCGAACAGGTGGCGTGGACCTTCGTGCCGGCGCCGGCACGCAGCCCACGGCTGGACTTCAAACCCGCACCCGACGGGCTGCTGACCAACCCGAACCCGGTCGTGACGACCACCGCCGACGGCGGTACGTGCGTGCAGGACCTCGCCGCGGGCGGGCGTACCACCACCCAGTGGCGACTGCGCACCGAGGCCGACGGCCGCACCCGGACGTTGCTGGCGACCGTGGCCCACTCGTTCCCATCGACCGACGCCAGCACCGTAGCCGCGCAGACCATCGCCGACGCCGGCGCACTGACCCTCGACCAGCTCACCACCGAGCACCGGTCGTGGTGGCACGCCTTCTACCCGAAGAGCTTCGTGACCGTGCCCGACACCCGGTTGCAGAGCTTCTACTGGATCCAGCTCTACAAGATGGCCAGCGCCACCCGCCGGGACCGGCCGGTGCTGGGCACCTGCGGCCCGTGGCTGGAGAAGACCCCGTGGCCGGGCACCTGGTGGAACCTCAACGTGCAGCTGGAGTACTGGCTCCTCAACGCCACCGGCCACACCGAGCTCGACTCGCTGAGCGCTTCGCTGGACCGGTACCGCGCGAACCTGGTCGCCAACACGCCCAGCCAGTTTCAGTCCGACTCGCTGGTGATGGCCCGCACCACGCAGGAGGACCTGATCAGCGGCTCGCCCGCACTGCCCGGCAGCGGTGGCGAGGTGGGCAACCTGACCTGGGCGCTGCACAACGCGTACCTGTCCTACCGGCACAGCATGGACGACAGCGTGCTGCGGAACCTGGTCTTTCCGTTGCTGCGCAAGGCAATCAACTTCTACCTGCACTTCCTGACCAAGGACTCCGCCGGCGTCTACCACCTGCCATCGACGTTCTCACCGGAGTACGCCGCGACGCGCGACTGCAACTACGACCTTGCCCTGATCCACTGGGGCTGCGGGACGCTGCTCGCCGCGAACCAGCGCCTCGGCCTGGCCGACCCGCTCGCCAGCACCTGGCAGGACGTCCGCGACCACCTGGTCAAGCCCCCACAGGACGCCACCAACGGCATGTGGATCGGCGCGGACGTGCAGCTCACCTCGTCGCACCGGCATTACTCGCACCTGCTGTGGTTCTACCCGCTGTACCGGCTCAACGTAATCACCAGCAGCGCCAACCGGACGCTGTTGGTCAACTCGCTGAACCACTGGCTGGGCTTCACCGGAGCGTTGCAGGGCTACACGTTCACCGGCTCCGGCTCGATGTACGCCGTGCTCGGCAACGGAGACCAGGCCCGTACCCAGCTCGTCACGCTGCTCGACCAGTTCGTCAAGCAGAACACGATGTACGCCGAGGCCGGTCCGGTCATCGAGACCCCGCTGTCCGGCGCCCAAACCATGCACGACATGCTCGTCCAGAGCTGGGGTGGCACGATCCGGGTGTTCCCCGCGGTACCGGCGGCGTGGTCCGACGTGACCGTGCACAACCTGCGGACCGAGGGCGGGTTCGTGCTGAGCGCCGCCCGGCGCGGCGGTCTGACCCAGTTCATCCGGCTCAAGAGCCTTGCCGGCGAGACGTGCCGGGTACACCCGGGCAACCTGCTCGCGCCCTACGCGGCGCAGTCGCTGGTCGACGGCAGCGCGGTGGCCGTCACCCAGAACAGCGACGGTACGCTGCAGCTCACCCTCGCCGCCGGCGCCGACGTGGTCATCTTCACCCAGGGCACCACGCCGAGCCTGACAATCCGTCCCGTCGGCAGCACCACGAAAGCGTATTGGGGCCTGCCGCCCACCGCCAGCACCACCCGGCTCGACCTGTCCACACTGTTCACTGTGGACGGTATCTCGTACCAGTCGGCTCCCGCCGACGGCAACTTCGACGGGTCCGGTTACACGTACCCCGCCGAGGAGATGCCGGCCGTGGGGCTGTTCGTCTCCGGCGACGTACCGTGGCGGTTCCCGTCGTACGCGAACGGCCAGAAGAACGCGGTCGTCCCCGCCGGGCAGACGGTCACCGTCTCCGCCGCGGCCTACCGGACGCTCCACGTGCTGGGGGCTGGCGTGGGCGGCACGGTGCAGGCGCCGCTGACGCTGCGGTACAGCGACGGCACCTCGGCCCAGGCGACGCTGAGCCTCAGCGACTGGGCGCGTGCGGCTGCGTTCGGCGAGCGGGTCGCGGTGTACACCAGCCACCGGCACAGCCAGACCGGCGACAGTGCGCTACCGGTACGGATCTGGCACCAGACTGTGCCGGTGGACCCGGCTCGCATCCTCACCTCGATCAGCCTGCCGAGCGCGTCGCGCATGCGCATTGTCGCGCTGACCCTGGAGAAGCCCTGAACGCTCATGGCCGGCACGCCGCTGTGGGCTGTCGCGGCCACGGGTATGCAGTTGGTACGTTGATGGTATGACTCGGCGGATTACGATTAGCCTGCCCGACGATGTGGCCGCGTACGCGGAGCGGGCCGGGAACAATACGTCGGCGTTTATCGCCGAGGTGTTGCGCCGCAGGATGCGTGCGGACAGTCTGCGGGCGCGGCTGGCCGGGCTCGGATACGAGGTGACCGACGAGGACATCGACCGCGCCCGGACCCGCCTCGCTGGGTTGCCGCCAATCAGTGACGAGCAGCATGCCCGGAACATGGCGACGCTGGCGCGCTACGACGGCGACTCGGCGGCGTGAACGGGCTGGTGCTGGACACCTCGGCGCTGCTGGCATACGCATCAGGTGAGAGCGTCGAGCCGGGCGCGATGATCGCGCTCGCCGCGGAAGACCCTGGACACCAGGTGTGGATTCCAGCGTTGTGTCTTGGCGAGGCGACCAGCCAGTTGATCGGTACGAAGCAGCGTGTAGTGCTGGACGTGCTGACCGGGTCGGACAGCGACGTGAAGATCGCGGTCTATGATGGTGCGACCAGTCGTCGGGTCGCCCGGATCGCCGCCGAGCAAGGTATCGGCATCGACGCGGCGCACGCGATTGCGACTGCTCTGCTGTATCGCTGCTACCTGGTGACGAGCAGTCCGGACCTCGCCGCGGCGGCGGGCCGGCTCGGTGTCGAGACGCTGGACCTTAGCCAAACCTGGGACTGACCATGCGGCGAGACGCGGCCGTGGGTACCGGGCCGTCGGACGCTGGGGAGATTGTTCGGGCTAGACATTCGAACATATGTTCGATATGATCATGCCATGGAGGAGTGGAGCAACGACAGGTGGGCACGCCTCGCGTACCGAGAGGTATTCATGTGGGCTGATGAGTACCAGCGGTGGAAGGCGGAGGCTCTATCGGACACGGTCGATGCTCCGGCTTCCTCGTCACACAATACACAGCCAGCGGAACCGGGTCGTCTTCGCGCAGCGTTGGCGCGAGCGTACGCAGCGTTCGCGCGAGCCGGCCGGCAGCTACTGGACCGGCGCCTCTGAGAGGCGGACGATGTCGGCCACCAGGTCGGCGACCGGCCGTACCGCATCGGCGACGAAGTCGGGGTACGCATCCGGACGGTACTGGCGCATCGTGGCCACCACGTAGTCCCACCCGAAGCCGACGGCCCACGAGTCGGCGGCCGGCCTCCTGATGGTCCTCTGCCGTTCACCCCGGCGACATCGGCGGCACGACCACGCTCGCTAGACCTCGGTAGACATTCGCCGGCGTTGAGAATCATCGAGGAGAGACATGGCAGATCCGTGGGACACCGAGGAGCACGGCGACGACCCGCCGGGCATGATCCCGTTCGGCAACCTGGAGACCGCCCTTCACCGCGAGGCCGAAGCTGTCGCGGAGCGCTTCCCGGAGACCGATTTCGCTGTGGTCGACACGGCCGTCCGGGAGGTGTTCGCGGAGTTGCGCGCCGAGGCTGCGGTGGAGACGCACATCCTGGCGCTCACCCGGCACCGGGCGGTCGACCGCCTAGAAGAGCAAGGTCACACGTTCCGCCCGGCGCCCCCCGCCGAAGCCGTGCCGGGCGACGATGCCGGCACCGACTGACGCTCAGCCGGGGCACACGTGCCGGTACGGTCGGTCGGGCAGGACGCGCCGCCACTCCTCCGGGGTCATGTCCCGCCCGGCGATCGTGCACGCTCGGCGTACCCACGAGGCCGGGTCGAGGTCCCAGCTGTGCAGGGCTCCGTCGCTGAAGTACCCGACGATCTCGTTCCGGTCGGGTCGGAACTCGGCGTAGAGGGATGTGTTCGATTGGGAGTCCGGTCCCAAGGGGCGGCCGATCGATGTGCCGGTTGACACGTCGTACAGGAAGATCTTCGAGTCGCCGCCGGAGCGGGCCAGGACGCGGCCGTCTGGTGAGAAGCTCACCAGCGTGCCGACGCCGTTGTGGCCGACATCGGCCCGCCACACCTGCTCCCACGTCCCGGTCCTGAAGAGGGAGGGACGTCCATCGGTGGCATCGGCCGCAAGGTACCGGCCGTCATGGCTGAACCGCACGGCCTTCTGCTCAACGCCCGTCTGCACCATCGCGGCCTGCTGGCGGTTGGCCATGTCCCACACACCGATTCGGCCGTCCAGCGCGGCCGCGCCGGGCCAGTTCGGCGATGAGCTCGGTCTTACCGAAATCATCCGGCGCCACGACAAGCATGGCCTGGCCCCGGTCCTGGGCGGCCATGTCAAGGCCCGCCGACAGCCGTGCCAGCTCCTCGTCGCGGCCCACGCAGATCGAACCTCTACCGGCCAGCGAGTCCGGCAGCGTTGTGGCCCGAACAGGTGTACCGTCCAGGCGCAGGTCGCCCGAGAGCACCGCCCGCTCGGCCTCCCGCAGCTCCGGGCCGGGCTCAACGCCGAGATCCTCGACGAGGTGGCTGCGCGCCCGCCGGTACGCCTGCAGGGCGTCCGTCTGGCGCCCCGACCGGTACAGGGCGATCATGAGCTGGGTCCACAGGCGTTCCTGATGCGGATAGCTGGCGATGAGGCCCTCCAACTCGGCGACCAGGGTCGGTGGCGTGCCCGGGGCGGCCACGGCCAGATCGGCCTCGATCCGCGCCTGCATCGCGGACATCCGTACCTCATCCAGCCGGACCGCCTCCGCGCGGGCAAAGGGATGCCCGCGGAACTCTTCGAGGGCCTCGCCTCGCCATAACGCGAGCGCCCGCCGCAACGTGCTGGCGGCCAGCGCCGGCTGGCCGACCGCCAGCGCCCGCCGGCCCTGCGCGACGGTGGTCTCGAAGACCGCGCTGTCGATGGCGGACGACGGCACATCGAGGACGTAGCCCGGAGCACGAGTGACCACGAGCGCCGCGGGGTCGACGCCCGCACCGGCACCGGTGAGCGCGCGGCGCAGCCGAGACACATACGATGCCACCGCCTTCTCCGGGCGGGTCGGCGGCTGTTCTCCCCATAGCCCATCGATGACGGCGGCCACGCTCGTCACCTGACCCGGCGTGCGCGACAGCAGCGCGAGTACGGCGTGAGCCACCCCGCTCACCTCTACCGGGTGGCCGTCGTAGTCCACCGTGAGATGACCGAGCACGTACACCCGCAGCCCGGAACGGCGACCAGTGACGATCACATCGCCGCCTGTTGACGCCATAGCAGCATGATGTCGCCGTTGGCCCGCGCACCGCCAGAGGAAACGAACGGGCGCCGGAACCGCCTCAGACCGGTTCGCCCGCCCACGACCAGCCGGTATCCGACTGGTCGCCGTCCAGTAGTCGCTCCGGCTCAGCCTCGATGGCGTCCTTCACGGTTCCGAACCTACGGAGTACGCCATGATCCATCACCACGCCGTCAGCAAGGCTGCCGCGCTGGCGCGGGTCAACAGTCTCATCGCCGAGGCCGACGCGGAGCGCCTGGCCGCGCAGGCGGCGGATCGCCCCCGACGCCGCCGCCCTCGGCGGTGGTCCCCACGCCGGCTCTGGCTCCGGGCACCCGGCAGGATTACCCGCCGTTTGCTGCGGCCAAGCTAGCGGCTCACGACATCAGGCGCCGGTCGGTGCGCGGCGGGCGGTGCGGTACAGCTGCAGGATCTCGTCGGTGGTCGTGGCGTCCTCGGGGGCCTTGTCGTCGCGCCAGCGGCCGGTGAAGCGCGGGAAGCGCAACGCCAGCCCGGTGTCACCGGGGAGCTTGCCCCGCCCGGCGGTGTGGTTCGGCGACGGGGTCAGCTCGGCGGCGAGGACCTCCAACACCAGGCCGGGCTCGAACCACACGTCCGCGATGTGGCGCGCGTCGACGCGGGCGGGACGGTCGTCACGCGCCAGCGGCGCCAGCCGCGCCGGCAGCCCCGCCAGGTCGGCGTCGGTGAAGCCGGCACCGCATTTGCACGCCGTCTGGAACGTGTCGGTGTCGGGGTCGTAGGCGGCCAGCAGGAGCGCGCCGTAGATGCCGGCGCGGCGGCCGCGCCCGTACAACGCGCCCACCGCCACCAGATCCAGGGTGTCGCTGAGCTCGGTGCGGTAGTCGCGTTTGAGCTTTATCCATAACCAGCCGCGTGCTCCGGCCTGGTACCCGGCGCTCGGCGCGAGCGACTTGCACAGCAGCCCCTCGCAACCGTCAGCCACCGCTTGGGTGAACACCGCCTCGAGATGCGCGACGTCGGCGACCTGTTCGGCGGTGGCCAGCCGTAGCCGGGCCGAGGGGGTGATGGCCCCGGCAAGCCGCTCGCGCCGCCGCAGGTACGGCAGGCGGGTGAGGTCCTCGCCGTCGGCGTACAGCAGGTCGAAGCAGAACAGGCTCACCGGCACCTCGCCGACCGCCTCGGTGATGCCGTACTTGCGTCGCCGGTACATGACCTCGTGGAACGGCCGCAGCTCTCCCGAGGCCGGATCGAAGGCGACGACCTCACCCTCCAGGATCGCCTCGCGCGGTCCCAGGCCGGCGTCGAGCATCTCCACCATGTCGGGGAACTGCCACGCCGCGCGTTCCAGGCGGCGGGTAAACAGCTCCAGCTTCCCGTCGGCGGTGCGGTGGGCCTGCACCCGGATGCCGTCGTACTTGTACTCGGCGGCGCAGCTTCCGCCCAGCTTGTCCAGCACCTCGGCGGGGCTGGACAGGCGCTGGGCCAGCATGGGCCGCACCGGGTTGCCCGCCCGTACCTGGATCTGCTCCACCGCGGCCAGGCCATCGCGGACCAGCGTCGAGACGACCAGGCCCAGGTCCGAGCAGATGTTGTACGCGCGCTCCAGCACCGGACGGGCCTTCCGGCCACCGGCGTACACCTGCGCGAGCGCGTCCAGGATGGTCGGCGTGCCGATCCCCAGCCGCAGCATCCCGGTCACGGTGCGCACCAGGTAGCGGGCCTCCACGGGCGTCGCCTGGTCGAGCAGCCCTACCAGCAGGGCAAGCTTGCGACCCTGCGACCCCGAGCCGGCCGCGGCGGCGATCTCATGCAGCGTGTCGAACACGACCTCCACCTGCAGGCTCGCCGGCCGGGACTCCGACACCGCTTGCAGCAGCTGCTCGGCGGCGAGACCCAGATCGCCGGTCTCCCGCGCGCCGGCGAGCGCCTGCTCGACCGGTACCCGTGCGGCCTGGGCGACCGCCCGGGCGGTGAGCCGTTCGGCCAGGCCGATCTCCACACCGGCGAAGTCAGGGGCGATCCGCCCCTGGCACAACAACGCCACGGTGGGCAGCAACGCGGTCGGGGTCTCGGCGAACAGCCGGGCGAGGCGGTCGATCAGCTCCAGCCGAGCGCTGGCCCGCTCCAGATCCCGATAGGTTGCCGCAACGATCTCGTACCGCATCCGCGATCCTTCCGCCCCGGAAGGTCGGCCCGCCCGGTGCGCAGCCGTTCCTGCAGGATATCCGGGGCCGCCTGGCTTTGCTCGACCTGTCCATAGTGGAGCGGCCGGCAAGGCGGCAACCGTGCATCCCTGGTAGACAGGAGCCATGGCGCCGAGCACCCCGCGTCCGGCGTTCGTGTTGCACGAGCACCGTCGGCCCAGGCACCACTTCGACCTCCGCCTGGAGGACAACGGCGTGCTCCGTTCCTGGGCGCTGCCCCGCGGCCTACCCACCGGCCCGACGCAGGACCGGCTGGCCATTGAGGTACCCGACCACGATCTGGACCACCTCACGTACCAGGACGCCGAAAAGTCGATCGCGGACTTTGGTTGGTGGGAGGAGCACGACCGCAACGAGCGGCGGCTGCTCTTCACACTTCATGGGCGGGGCGTCCCCCGGCGGTACGCGCTCATCCGCACCGCGGACAGCTGGCTGCTGCACCAGACCAAAGAGCAACCGTCGGCGAGCTAACTATCCCTTGTGGACGTTCAGGCGGCCGCAACACTTATCGTGCCCGTATGTCAACGCTGCGTGTCTTCATGGAACGACGACAAGCCTTTCTCTGATGGTGTGTGTGAAGTGCGGTTGTATTGAGAAGCGATGGCAGGCTGGCGGATGTTCGGGCGGCGCGCCGGAGGTAAGCACAAATTCTGATGTGTCTTCTTGACCTGCGTCGTGCGCACCTCCTACGTTTCACCTCAGGTCTGAGGTGGAGACTCGGGGGGTGGGCCATCGAGGACGAGGCGCACCAGCCGCCGCGTCGTCGAGTGGGTACGCCGCCTCGGCAAACCCCGGTAACGTTTCGCCCCGACCTGAGGAGCACGTCGTGCGAAGACCGCCAATACCCGGCCAGTTCCTGGCCGCCGTCTCAGGCCTGGTGCGTCCGCGGATCCAGCTTTAGGCATTTCTGATCGATAACCCGCCCAAGGAGATTGCGCATGCCTCGACACGCACGCCAGCGACGCCGTGCCTTCAGGATTGCCGTGGTGATCGGTATGACGGCCGTCCTGGCCGGCGGCCTCGTTGCTTCAATGGGCCCGGCATCCGCCGCGCCCACCCGCTATGAGGCGGAGAACGCCACCATTTTCGATGGTGTAGTGGAGTCCAACCATCTCGGCTTCTCGGGTACCGGTTTCGTTAACTACGTCAACGAGGTCGGCAGCTACGTCCAGTGGACGGTCAACGCCGCGAACGCCGGTACCGCGAAAGTGGGGATCCGCTTCTCCAACGGCACGACCACCGACCGGCCGATGGACATCGCGGTCAACGGGACCGTGGTCGCGGCCGGCGTTTCCTTCCCCAGCACCGTGAACTGGGACACCTGGCAGACCAAGACGCTCAACCTGGTGGTCAGCACGGGCGCCAACACCATCCGGGCCACCTCGACCACCATCAACGGTGGGCCGAACGTGGACTTCCTCGACTTCGAGGTGCAGCAACCGATCACCGACTACCAGGCCGAGAACGCCACCATCTCGCAGGGCACGGTGGCCACCAACCACCTGGGCTTCACCGGGACCGGCTTCGTCGACTACACCAACGTGGCCGGCAGCTACGTCGAGTTCACGGTCAACCAGCTGGTGGCTGGCACGGTCATCCTGACGTTCCGGTACGCCAACGGCACCACCGTCAACCGGCCGATGGACATCAGCGTCAACAGCAACACCATCGCCAACGACATGGCGTTCAACCCGACGACCAACTGGGACACCTGGGCTGACGCCAGCATCAACACCACGCTGCCCGCCGGTACCAGCAAGATCCGGGCGACCGCGACGACGGCCAACGGCGGCCCCAACCTCGACCGCCTGCGGGTCAGCATCCCGTCGGACACTCAGCGGCCGACCGCCCCTGGCCAGCCGACCTGCCCGGACACCGAGATCACCGAGAACAGCATCCACCTGTTCTGGGGCGCCTCGACAGACAACGTCGGCGTCCTGGCGTACGACATCTACCACGACGGCAACAAGATCTCGGAGGCGCCGGGTTCGGCGACGGACAAGAACCTGACCGGCCTGACCCCGAACACCGAGTACCGCCTTTCGGTGTTCGCGCGGGATGCCGCTGGCAACGTCTCGAACACCAGCCCGCTCGCGACCTGCACCACCAAGTCCAGCTCGGACACCCAGCCGCCGACCGCGCCGAGCAACCTCACGTTCTCCAACCTCCAGTCCAGCAGCGTCAACATGAGCTGGACCGGCTCGACCGACAACGTCGGCGTCACCGCGTACGACATCCGTGACGCCAACGCGGTGTACAAGACGGTGACCGGGACCCCGCCGGCGACCTCGACGACCGTCACCAACCTGGCGTGCGGGAGCGCGTTCACGCTGTTCGTCGTGGCCCGCGACGCCGGGGGCAACACCTCCGGCCCGAGCAACTCGGTGTCGTTCACGACCGCGTCGTGCAGCGGTGGCACGCCCACCAACATCGTCACCATCTCCACCGGATGGACCATCCCGTGGGGCATCTACTTCGCCCCGGACGGCCAGACCGCGCTGGTGACCGAGCGGGACTCGTTCAACGTCTTCCGGCTCAACCGCAGCGGCGGTGGCAAGACGCTGATCGGTACCGTGCCCAACACGGTGACCACCGACGGCGAGGGTGGCCTGCTCGGGGTGGCATTCTCGCCGACCTGGAACGGGACCACCGACCGCGACGTGTTCTTCATGCACACGTCAACCGACAACAACCGCATCGTCAAGATGACCTACGACGGCACGTCTTTGAGCGGCTATACCGTGCTGGTCAACGGCATCCGGAAGAGCCGGTTCCACAACGGCGGCCGGATCGCGTTCGGCCCCGACGGTTTCCTGTACGCCACCACCGGTGACTCGCAACAGCAGGACCTTGCCCAGGACCTCACCTCGCTCAACGGCAAGATCCTGCGGATCACCAAGACCGGAGCGGCGGCGCCGGGCAACCCGTTCGGTACCCGCATCTACAGCTACGGCCACCGCAACCCGCAGGGGATCGCCTGGGACTCGCAGGGCCGGCTGTGGGAGGCGGAGTTCGGCGCCAGCACCGCGGACGAGCTGAACCTGATCAAACCAGGCCTCAACTACGGCTGGCCGATCTGTGAGGGCATCTGCAGCGTCTCCGGCATGGAGAACCCGAAGCGGGTCTGGGCGGTGGCCGACGCGTCGCCGAGCGGCATCGCCATCGTCCGCAACGTGGTCTACATGGCGGCGTTGCGCGGCGAGCGGCTGTGGCGGATTCCGTTGCTCAGCGGCGAGAGCACGGGCACGCCCACCGCGTTCTACGTCGGCCAGTTCGGTCGGCTGCGCACGGTGGTCAAGGTTCCCGGCGTCGACGACCTGTGGTTGAGCACCACGAACTGCGACAACAACGGAGGTGCGGCGGACGGCTCGGACCGCATCTTCCGGGTCGAGATCCGCTGACCGAGGCCGGTGGTGCGGGGCGGCCGAGTCCGCCCCGCACCACGACTCGCCCTGGTCGCTACGCCGGGTCGGGCAGCGTCGTCGACCAGAGCACGACGTTGTCCTGATCGCGCAGCCGTACGGTCAAGGCGCGGCTGTGTCCGTCGATGTCGACCTCACCGAAATGCTGGAACCCCTCCAGCGGTGAGATGTTCGCGCGCGGTGGTGCGTGGACGAACACCGCCTGCGGGCCGAAGGTGGCGTCGAGCCGGTTCGGGCCGAACCCGCCGGCGTTGGCCGGGCCGGAGACGAACTCCCAGAACGGCGTGAACTCGCCGATCGCGGCGCGCGCGGGGTCGTAGTGGTGGGCGGCGGTGTAGTGCACGTCGGCGGTGAGGAAGACGATCCCGGTCACCCCGCGCCGGTGCGCGGTCCAGCGGCCGGCTTGCCATCGGTCATGATGAACCTCCCCGCACGTAGCCACGGACCCTTGGTCTAACCGGCGAAGCGGATCGGCAGATGTCGAGCAGATGAACCGTAGCCGGCAACGATCAGTCCACATGGGAACGGCACGGCACGCTGCCGCTGGTTGCGCCGCGGACGCGCCGGAGCTCGCCGAGTCGTTGCCGACCGTTCGCCGACACGTGACCCCGGCGTGGCCTGGCGTAGCGGGTGCGCCCGCATTGTGGGCGTATGCGGATCGCGATCATCACGGAGTCGTTTCCGCCGGACGTCAACGGAGTGGCCCACAGCGTGCTGCGGATCGCCGAGCATCTGGTGGCGCGGCGTCACGAGGTCCTTGTGGTGGCGCCACGGCCGTCCTCGACCGCGGTCGGGGTGACGGGTCCGGCGCCCTGCCGGGTGGTACGGGTGCCCTCGGCGCCCATGCCCGGCTACCGCGGGTTCCGGCTCGGGCTCGCGAGCCGGCCCATCGCCGGTGCGCTTCGTGCGCACCGGGCCGAGGTGGTGCACCTGGCGAGCCCGTTCGTGCTCGGGGCGCGAGGGGTTGCGGTGGCGCGCGCACTGGAGCTGCCTGTCGTGGCCGTCTACCAGACCGACGTCGCCGGTTACGCCCGCGCCTACCGGCTCGGCGCCGGCGAACAGGCCGCCTGGTGGTGGCTGCGGCGCATTCACAACGCGGCCGACCGTACGCTCGCGCCGTCCACCGCGGCGGCGACCGCCTTGTACGCACACGGCATCCGCCGGGTGTGGCTGTGGCGGCGCGGGGTCGACACCGTCCGCTTCGACCCGGCACACCGCAGCGAGGCGCTGCGCCGAGCCCTCGCGCCGGGCGGTGAGGTGATCGTCGGGTACATCGGGCGCCTGGCGGCGGAGAAGCGGGTCGAGCTGCTGGCCGAAACGACCCGGCTGCCAGGGGTACGCGTCGTGGTCGTCGGCGACGGCCCGGCCGCGGCCGCGGTGCGCCGAGCCTTGCCGGGCGCGCTCTTCCTGGGTCCGCGGCACGGCGCGCAGCTGGCCCGCATCTACGCCAGCCTCGACATCTTCGTCCACACTGGACCGTACGAGACCTTCGGCCAGACCGTGCAGGAGGCGCTGGCCAGCGGGGTGCCGGTGGTGGCCCCAGCGGCCGGCGGTCCGCTCGACCTGGTCACGCCGGGCCAGACCGGCTCCCTCGTCGCGCCACATGACGGGCGCGCGATCGCAGCCGCGGTCGCCGAGCTGGCCGGCTCGCCGCAGCGCCGCGCCGGGTACGCGCGTACCGCCCGCCAGGTGGTGGCCCACCGGACCTGGGCCGCGGTCGGGGACGAGCTCATCGCGCACTATGTCGCCGCGGTCTCCGGCGATCACGCGGCCGAGACGGCACGGGTGCCGGCATGAGGATCGTTCGCGTCGCCAACTTCGTCACGGCGCGCTCCGGCGGGCTGCGCACCGCGCTGGCGGCGCTCGGCGAGGGGTACGCCCGCGCCGGCCACGAGCCCGTCCTCGTCGTGCCCGGCGCCCGGGCCGGCGAGGAGGACACCCCGCAGGGACGGGTGATCACGCTGCCCGGTCCGGTGGTGCCCGGCACGGGTGGGTACCGGGTGCTGGCCGGCCGGCGCCGCCTGGCCCGCCTGCTGGCCGACCTACGCCCCGACCGGCTGGAGGTCAGCGACCGGACCACGCTGCGGTGGACCGGGCGGTGGGCCCGCGACCGCGGGATCCCGTCGGTGATGGTCTCCCACGAGAGCCTGGATGGGCTGCTGGGCATCCTGGGGTTGCCCGGGGCCGTGCGGCGCCGGCTGGCCGACCGGCTCAACGCGGCTACGGCGGCCGCGTACGACCGGGTGGTGTGCACGACAGCGTGGGCCGCGGCCGAGCTCCGCCGGGTGGGCGCGGCGAACCTGCTGCAGGTACCGCTGGGTGTCGACCTTGACCTGTTCCACCCGGCCCGGCGGGACCCCGCGGTCCGGGCCCGGTACGCCCGCCCGCACCAGCCGCTATTCGTCCACTGTGGACGGCTGTCGGTGGAGAAGCGCCCGCACCGCTCGATCGATGCGTTGGCCGCGCTGCGGCGGGCCGGGCTGGACGCCGTTCTCGTGCTGGCCGGTGACGGCCCGCTGCTGGACCGTCTGGTCCGCCGCGCGGCCCGCCTGCCGGTGCATCACGTGTCGTTCGTCGCCGACCGGCGCGCCCTCGCCGCGCTGCTGGCCACCGCGGACGTGGTGCTGGCACCGGGGCCGATCGAGACGTTCGGCCTCGCGGCCTTGGAGGCGCTGGCCTGCGGTACGCCGGTCGTGGTCGACCGGGACAGCGCGTTGCCGGAGGTCGTCGGTGACGCGGGCCGTGCCGTAGCGGCGGGAGCCTTCGCGGCCGGCGTGGCCGACCTGCTCGACCGGCCGGAGCCCGACCGGCGGAGCGTCGCCCGGGCACGGGCCGAGCGCTTCTCCTGGCCGGCGGTCGTAGCCGGCTTCCTCGCCGCGCACCAGCTACCGGCAAGCGCGCCAGCGCTTCCGGCTACCGCGCTGGAGTATCCCGCTACCGCACCAGCAGCGTTCGAGGTGGGTCGATGAGAGTTGTCGCGCTCGGAGACTCGATCACCGCCGGGTTCGGTGACCCGATACCGGGCGGCGGCTGGCGCGGCTGGGCCGCCCTGCTTGCTGCGGCGCTCGCGCCACCCGGCGCCGTACACTTCCACAACCTCGCGCACAGCGGCGCGCTCACCAATGATGTGGCCGACCGGCAGCTACCCGTCGCCCAGCGGCTGCGGCCCGACGTAGCCACCGTGGTGGTGGGGATCAACGACACGCTTCGGGCGGGGTTTGACGCTGACCTCGTCGGGGAGCGGCTGGATCGGATCGTACGGCTGCTGGCCGCCGCCGGCACGGTCGTGCTCACCGCGCGGCTGCCCGACCCCGGCTTGATGCTCGGCCTACCGGCGACGCTCGCCCGGCCGCTCAGCCGGCGGATCCACGCGGTCAACACGGCAGCCGACATCGTCGCCACCCGCTACGGCACCGTGCACTTCGACGCGGCGGCTCATCCGGCGACGTACGACCGTCGCATGTGGAGCATCGACCGCCTGCATCCCAGCGAGCGCGGCCATCGGCTGCTCGCCTGCTGTTACGCCGACCTGCTCGGCGCGCGCGGGATGCCGGTGTACCGGCGACCCGACCCGGAGCCGGAAAACCCGGAACCGACCCGCCGTGCCCAGCTGTGGTGGCTGGCTACGCAAGGCACCAGATGGGTGCTGCGCCGCTCCACCGACCTGGTGCCCGCCCTGCTCGGGATGGCCTTAGCCGACGCCGGCCGGCGCCGGTTCGGCGACGGCGAACCCGCGCCCGGTCACCTGCGCGGATCGCCCGCCCTGCTCACGCCGGAGGATCTCAGCTGCCGCTCGACCCGTTCGGCGACGGCCAGCAGGTAGGGCCCGCGAACGTGATGCACACAGGCGTTCGGCGACTCCGGGCCGTGGCGGCGCAGCATGTCAGCCATCCGCCGGGCGACCGTCGTCCGTTTGCCGTTCGCGCCGGTGGTCTGGTCGGCGTAGGTCAGGGCGTCGGAGACGGAGGACTCTTCGCTGGGATAGTGGCGCAGCTCGTGGTCGAGCCCGCGCGCCGTCGCGACGAACGCGGCGCCGGAATGGTGGGCAACCAGCGCGCTGATCCGCGACGGCCAACGGTGCCGGTCGAGGAACCGGGCGCCGTCCAGCGGGTGGAAGCCGGTGTCGACCAGGTCCTCGGCGTACCCGATGTCGTGCAGCCACGCCGCGGCCACCAGCTGCTCCCCGTCGTCGGCGTCCAGCGTCGCGGCGAGCTCCTCGGCGCACCGGGCGACGCCGACCGTGTGCCGCCAGCGAGACGGTAGGCCGCTCAGCACCGCCTGGGCGACATCGCGTGCCTCGTGTACGCGTACCGTTCTCACCGTCATCGCGTCCCCAACGCTAAGGCTGCGTCAGGGTAGGTGAGCTGAACCGGCGGTGAACATCAGGTATAGCGACGGCAGTCGCAGCGACGGTCATCACCCTCCGGCAACCGGCCCCTCCGGCGCGTGACAGCATGACCCTCGGGGGGTCGCGTTTGCCTGTGACAACCGGCCCGAGGACGGCGAAACGAGGGGGAAGCTGGCGATGGCTGGTGCGAGCGGAGCCGACCCGTACGACGAGACGATCGCGGCGTGGCGGGCGGCAGGGGAAAGCGGTGACGCGCAGGCCGCGGCTCGGTGCCTGGCCGAGGATGTGGTCGTGATCTCGCCACTGACCGCGCAGTTCCGTTTCCGTGGCCGGGATCAGGTCACCGAGATGCTGGTCGCGGCGCTGGAGGTCATCACCGGGATCCGGTTCCACACCGCGGTTGGCACCGGCGACACTCGTGCGCTGTTCTACCGGGCCCGGGCAGGGCGCGAAGAGGTCGAGGAGGCCCAGCTGCTGCGGCTCGACCCGGCCGGCCTCATCCACGAGCTCACGCTGTTCGGCCGGCCACTGCCCGCCCTGACCGCCATCATGGCCGACATCGGTCCGCGGCTTCTGCGGCGGCAGGGCCGCCCGGGGCTCGCGCGGTTCGTCGGTGTGGCAACCAGACCATTGGCGGTCATCACCCGTCTCGGCGAGCGGCGGCTCGTTCCGTTGGCAGACCCGGACCGCGGCGTTCCGCCGGCCGGTCCCGACCGGGGCGGTCCGGGACGGCGGTAGTCCTCACGGTCAGTCCTTGTTGACCGGGACCAGGTCCGCTTCGTACCCGAGGATGACCGCCTGTACCCGGTCGCGCAGGTCGAGCTTGGCGAAGATCCGTCCGACGTGGGTCTTCACGGTGCCTTCCGCCAGATGCAGCTGGGTGGCGATCTCGGCGTTGGACAGGCCGCGCGCGATCAACGTCAGCACCTCGCGCTCGCGGGCGGTCAAGGCGGCCAGCCGCTCGGCATGGCGGGGGCGGCCGTGGGCCGTCGTCACGAAGTGGGCGATCAGGCGCCGGGTCACACTCGGCGCGGCGACCGCCTCGCCGGAGGCGACCACGCGGACCGCGGCGAGCAGGTCCGCGGCGAGGGTGTCCTTGAGCAGGAAGCCGCTGGCGCCGGCCCGCAGCCCCGCGAAGACGTACTCATCGAGATCGAACGTGGTCAGGATGATGACGCGGGGCGGGGTGCCCACGGCGGCGGACCGGATCCGGTTGGTCGCCTCGATGCCGTCGATACCGGGCATCCGGACGTCCATCAGGACGACGTCCGGCCGCGTCCGGCGTACGGTCTCGATGGCCGTCGCCCCGTCGGACGCCTCGCCGACCACGTCGATGTCGCCGGTCTCGTCGAGGATCATCCGGAAGCCGGTACGCACCAGCGCCTGGTCGTCGACGAGCACCACGCGGATCATGTGATCGCTCCGACCCGGTCGGGCTCGACGGGCAGCTGCGCCCGTACCTTGAAGCCCTTCTCGGGGCACGGGCCTACGACGAGCTGCCCACCGAGCATGTCCACCCGCTCGGCGATGCCACGCAGGCCGTTTCCACTCTCCACAGTGGACGGAGCGGGACCGCCAGGGTGAGCGACGGGTCCGGTGCCGTCGTCGCTGACCTCGATCTCCAGCCACTCAGGCGTGAAGCCGATGCGGATCGCGGCCTGCGCGCCCGGGCCGGCGTGCTTGAGCGTGTTCGTCAGCGCCTCCTGCACGATCCGGTACGCGGACAGGTCCACGCTGGCAGGGAGCGGCACCGGCTCGCCGTCGACGTCGAGGCGTACCGGCGTGCCGGCCGCGCGCACCTGGTCGACGAGGGCGGGCAGCGCGCCGATGCCTGGCAGCGGCGCCAGCTGCGGGTCCTCGGTCGGCTCCCGGCGGACCACGCCCAGCAGCCTGCGCATTTCGGCGAGCGACGCGCGTCCGGTGGCGATGATCTCCTGCAACGCCCCCGCCGTCCGTTCCGGGTGGCGGTGCTGGGCGGCGGCGGCGCCCTGCGCCTGGACCACCATGACCGACAGGCCATGCGCCACGACGTCGTGCAGCTCCCGGGTGATCCGGGCCCGCTCGGCCGCGGTGGCCAACGCCGCTCGCTGTCCCTGCTCGCGTTCGAGGTCCGCGGCGCGCTGTTCGAGGGTCGCCAGATGGGCCCGTCGGGTGCGGGTGGCGTTCCCGAGCACGAAGGCGAGGACCAACACCAGCACGATCTGCAATGCGGCCTTGCCGGCCGAGGCGGACAGCGCCTGGGCCAGGCTGTCGCGGAGCGTTATGGTCTTCGACGCCACGCCCGACGGGAAGACCTTGATGTTGGTGCGCGAGTAGACCCGCAGGTCTGTAAGGGCCCACCCGATCGCGCCCAGCACGTAGCCGCCCACCGACATGCTCACCACGGCCACCCACGGCACCCATCGAGCCCGAGCCATGGTGGTCAGGGTGTACAGCGCGATCGGCGCGGCGAGGTCGAGGGGGAACGAGCTGAACCGCGGATCCAACAGATGACCACTCACGCCGGCGCTGGCCAGCAGGACCCCCGCGGCCGGCCAGCGGTGCTGCACGACCAGCCCGGCCACGCACAACAGGTTGAACAACCACCAGATCAGCAGGGCGCGCTGGAATGCCGCCGTCGAGCCGAACTGGATCGCCAGCTTCGGGTTGGACTGGCCGGTCAGCGTCCCGCTGCTGATGAGGCTCAGCGTGACCAGCGCCAGCGCCAGCGCCGCGTCCATGAGGTAGGTGCGGTGGGCGGTGACGAACCGACCGAGGAACACGGCCTCATCGTACGAGCAGCGGGTCACCCGGGCGTCTGCTCCAAGCGGTACCGCGGCGTCCGACCACGGTCGTACCCGTGCCCGAAGGAGCGGACCGCGGGCAGACGACATCGATACGGGTGCCGGGCGACCGTAGGCGCGTCATCGTTTCCCGATCCGCAAAGGGGTACGAACGTGATCCGGCTCTTCCGGCTCGGCGGCCCGCCGGTGCTCGCCGCGCTGCTCCTCGCCACCCTCGTCGCCTGTTCCGGTGGCTTCCACCCGACCGCGAGCGCGAGCCCTACGGCGATGAGCACCGCCGACATCCTCGCGATCGGCCGGGAGGCCGCGCAGTGCATGCGCGACCACGGCGTCGCCAACTTCCCCGACCCGATCATCGATAACGAAGGCCACCTGCGGTTGCCGGACGGCCCCGGCGGTGAGGCGGCCAAGCAGGCGCTGAACAACAACCCGGCCGCCCAGGCCGCCTGCGAGCCGATCCTCGACCGCCTGGGGCCCTACCTGGCGCGCGACAAAGGCGCTGTCACCCAGGAGGAGATGCAGAACCTGCTCAAGCTCGCCCAGTGCATCCGCGAGAACGGGATACCGGAGTGGCCCGACCCCAAGTCCGACGGCAGCTTCCCGCTCGTGGGCACCCCGCTGGAGACCGAAGGCAAGTCACCGCGGCTGCGGGCCGCGATGCAGGCGTGCAAGCAGTACTGGGACAAGGGAATCACGGGATCATGACCACTGTATCTCCCCGTCAGCGGCGCCGCGCGCTCGGTCTGACAACGGTCACAGCGGTGCTGGTCGCCGCGGCGATCGGCATCGGCTATGCGGTCGCCGCCCGGCCAAAGGCCAACGCGGGTGCGGCGCCGTCGGTGTCGACGAAGTTCGTGGCCGTCACCCGAGGCACGGTGACCGAGCGGGTGCAGGTATCGGGGGTGCTCGGTTACGACGGCTCCTACCCGGTGGTGAACCAGGCGGCGCCCGGCATCCTGACGGCGGCCGCCGTTCCGGGCACGACGGTCAGCCGCGGCGGCGTACTGTACACAGTGGACAACCAGGCGGTCCGGCTGCTCTACGGGCCGCTTCCGGCGTACCGCGGGTTCGCCGCCGGGATGAGCGACGGGCCGGACGTGGCCCAGCTGGAGGCGAACCTGGTCGCGCTCGGCCACGGCCGCGGGCTGACGCCCGACCAGCACTTCAGCTCCGCCACCGCAGATGCCATCCGGCGTTGGCAGGCCGCCTGGGGCCTGCCGGCCAGCCAGCGCACCGGCACGCTCGACCCCGGCCGGGTGGTCTTCCTGCCCGGCGCGCTGCGGATCAGCCAGCTCCAGGCGAGCGTGGGTACGGCGATCGGGCCCAACGCGCCCGTCCTTGCCACGACGTCCACCAACCGGGTGGTGACCGCCCAGGTCACCGCCGACCGGCAGGCGCTGGTCCACGCGGGCGATCGGGTGCTGGTCTCGTTGCCGGGCAGCGCACCGATCAGCGGTACGGTCACCCGGGTAGGCCGGGTCGCGACGGCGCCGACCGGCGGCGGCCCACAGGGCAACCAGCCCATCGGTCCGGCCACGGTACCGGTGACGATCGGCCTCACGCTGCCGGCCGAGTCCGCCGACCTGGACCAGGCGCCGGTACAGGTGGCCATCGCGAGCGCTCAGCACACCGGCGTGCTGCTCGTACCGGTTACCGCGCTGCTCGCCCGACCCGGTGGCGGGTACCAGGTACGGCTGGCCAGCGGCGGTTTCGTGCAGGTGCGGCCAGGGCTGTTCGACGACAGCACCGGCCTGGTCGAGGTAGCCGGTGACGGCCTGACCGTAGGCGTACAGGTGGAGGTGCCGGCATCATGACCGCCGTCCTGGAGCTGCGCGACGCGCGCAAGGTCTATCCCGGTACCCCACCCGTGGAGTCGATCCGCGGCATCAGCCTGACCATCCACAGTGGAGAGCTGGTGGCCGTGGTGGGGCCCTCCGGCTCGGGGAAGACCACGCTGCTCAACCTCGCCGCAGGTCTGGACCGGCCCACGTCCGGGTCGGTACGCATCGCCGGGCAGCCGATCGACGGCCTGTCCGACCGGCAGCTCGCCGGCCTGCGCGCGCACCGGCTCGGCGTGGTCTTCCAGCAGTTCGCCCTCCTGGAGCACATGACCGCGCTGGAGAACGTCGCCACCGGCCTGCTGTACCGGGGCGTGCCGGCCGCGCGCCGGCGGGAGTCGGCCGCCGACGCCCTGGACCGGGTGGGCCTGAGCCCGCGCGCGCACCACCGCGGGCAGCTGCTCTCCGGCGGCGAACGGCAACGGGTGGCCATTGCTCGAGCCGTCGTCGGCCGGCCGGCCGTGGTCCTCGCCGATGAGCCCACCGGCAACCTGGACTCGGCCACCGGCGCGGAGATCCTGGCGCTGCTGCGCGAGCTCAACGCCGAGGGCACCACCCTCGTCGTCATCACCCACGACAGCGACGTCGCAGCCGCGATGCGCCGGCACATCGAGCTCCGCGACGGTCAGGTCGTCCAGGACACAGCGGCCGCCCGAGGGCGTAGCGCAGCGGAGCCCGAGGTCAAGCGGCCGGAACTTGGCGGAGCAGGGAGTGAGTCATGACTGTGCCGCTGTCCCGTGTCCGCGTGGCCGACCTGTTCCCGATGGGTACGGTCGGGCTGCGTACCCGTCGGGTCCGCGCCGTGCTGTCCACGCTCGGTGTCGCTATCGGCATCGCCGCGCTCGTCGCGGTGCTCGGCATCACCCGATCCAGCCAGGCCGACCTGCTGGGCCGCATCGACCGGCTGGGCACCAACCTGCTGACGGTGGTCAACGGCCGTACGTTCGGCGGCGACGAGGCGCAGCTGCCCAAGACGGCCGCGGCCACGATCGCCCGGACCGAGGCGGTGCTGGCCACGGCGCCGACCGCGGAGCTCAACGGAACCCAGCTTTACCGGTCCGACCGTGTCCCCACCTACCGTGGCGGCGGGCTGAACGCGCGGGCCTGCGACCCGCAGCTGCTGTCCACACTGGACGGTCACCTGGCACACGGCGCCTTCCTCAACGAGGCGACCGCTCGCTATCCCGTGACCGTCCTCGGGTACGGCGCGGCGCAGGCCCTCGGCATCGCCGACCTGGCCGGCGATCCGCGCATCTGGATGGGTGGCCGGTGGTTCGTCGTGGTCGGCATCCTGCAACACCTCGAGCTGGCGCCGGAGATCGACCGCTCGGCACTCATCGGGTTCCCGATCGCCGCCCAGCACTTCGGATATGACGGGCACCCGAGCCGGATCTACGTCCGGGCACGGACCGACCGCACGGCCGAGGTGTCCGGGATGCTCGGCCGGGCCACCGACCCGGTGCATCCGGAGCAGGTCAAGGTCAGCCGGCCGTCCGACACGCTGTCCGCGCGGCTAGCGGTGGCCGGCGCGACGACCGCGCTGTTCCTCGGGCTCGGCGCGGTGGCCCTGCTCGTGGCCGGCATCGGTATCGCGAACGTCATGGTGATCGCGGTGCTGGAACGGCGTACCGAGATCGGGCTGCGCCGGGCGCTGGGCGCGGCGCGCCGGCACGTGGCGGCCCAGTTCCTCATCGAGGCGCTGCTCCTCGGCGCGTCCGGGGGAGTGGCCGGCGTGCTCGCCGGCACGGTCGTCACGTATGTCATGGCGTACCAGCGGGGCTGGCAACCGCTCATCCCGGCGACCTCGGTGTGGGCGGGGCTCGCAGCCGCCATGGGGATTGGTGCGATCGCCGGTCTCTACCCCGCGCTCCGCGCCGCCCGGCTGTCCCCAACCGACGCCCTGCGCACGGTGTGACCCGGCAGGGGGCGGGCTCCGGCGTCAGGGAACCAGCACCGCCCGGCCGGACACCCGCCCCGCCTCGACGTCGTGCAGGACGTCGGCGACCGCGTCGAGCGGGAACGTCGTCGAGTCGATGCTTACGCGGCCCTGCGCCACCAGGTCCATCAGCGCCACCAGGTCGGCGTACGTACCGATCTGGTTGCCGAGGATGGTCAGCTCACGGTTGATCATGTCGAGGTGCTCGATGCGGAGGTTGCCGCCGTAGCCGACGATCGCGTACACGCCGCCCTTTGCCAGCGCGCCAAAGGCGTGCTCGGGAACGTCGCCTTCGCCCACGAGGTCGAGCACGATGCCGGCGCCGCGCCCGCCGGTCAGGTCGCGGACCGCGCTCGCCGCGGCGGGCGCCGCCAGCTCCAGGACGGTGTGGGCGCCGAGCCGGCGCGCCGTCTCCGCGCGGTTCGGGTCGATCTCGACGACCACCACCCGGGCCGGCGTGAGCAGCCGGAGCAGCTGCACCGCGATCTGCCCGACACCGCCGGAGCCGAACGTGACTACGGTCGAGGCGGGCGAGGTGTACGGCACCAGGCGGCGCACCGCGTGCATCGCGGTCAGGCCGGCGTCGGCGTGCGGCGCCAGCGGTGCCGGGTCGGTGCCGGTGGGCAGCCGGACCAACGACCGGGCGGTGGTACGCATCAGCTCGGCGTAGCCGCCGGGCCAGCCGTCCACCCCGGGGAACCGCCAGGACGGGCAGTGCATGTCGTTGCCGGACCGGCAGGCCCGGCAGTGCCCGCAGGTCACCGCGGGATGGACCAGCACCGGATCGCCGACCGACAGGTGGGTCACGGCCGGCCCGACGGCGTGTACCCAGCCGCTGTTCTCGTGACCCAGGGTCAGCGGCAGGCTCGGATGGAACGCCTCCTCCAGCTCGCCGTGCAGGATGTGCACGTCGGTGCGGCAGATGCCGGCCCCGGCGATCCGGACGATGACGTCGTACGGGTCGTGCAGCTGCGGTTCGGCGACATCGACAACGGCGACGGGCTTGCCGTACGCGAGCACCTGCGCAGCACGCATGCCACCACTCCTGACAACGCGGCCATAGCCGTCTCTTGCAACTGCCGCCTCATGCGACGAGGCCAAACCGATTTCGGCCATTGTGTTGCCGACCATGAATGCGGTCAAGGGTTTCCTGGCTCGGCAACGCCGGAACGGGAAGGGAGACGGGAAGGAGTTGACGGACGCTGGCGCGCGGAGTAGAACCGCGGAAAGCGTTTTCCTATTTGGACCGGTTGCGAGTGGTCGTTGTCGGGTCGACGAATGACGCCGAAGAGGAGCCGCAATGACGGTGCCCGCCACCAGCCCGGTGCTGTCCATGCAGGGGATTACCAAGCGGTTCTTCGGCACAACGGTACTTGACGACGTCTCGCTGACCTGTCACAGCGGCGAGGTGCACGCCATCGTTGGCGCGAACGGCGCCGGCAAGTCGACGTTGATGAAGGTGCTCGGTGGTGTGTACCCGCCCGACGGCGGCCAGCTGGTCCTCGACGGCCAGATCGTGCGGTTCCGCGACCCGCACCAGGCGCTGGCCCACGGGATCAGCATCATCTACCAGGAGCTCACGCTGCTCCCGGAGCGCAGTGTCGCGGACAACATCCTGCTGGGCCGTGAGCCGCTGCGCCGGCTGGCCATCGACCGGAAGGCGATGCACGCACAGGCCCGCAGCCTGCTGGCGGAGCTGGACGCCGCGCAGATCCCGACCCGCCGGCTGGTCCGGCGGCTGACGGTCGCGCAGCGGCAGGCGGTGGAGATCGCCAAGGGGCTGTCCTACCGCCCGCGCATCCTGGTGATGGACGAGCCAACGGCCGCGTTGCCTCCGGCCGACGTGGCGGTGCTGTTCCGGCGGGTGCGCCAGCTGGTCGCCCGGGGGCTGGCGGTGCTGTACATCTCGCACCGCCTCGACGAGGTGTTCCAGCTGGCCGACCGGGTCACCGTGCTCAAGGACGGCCGGCATGTGGCGACCAGGGACGTGAGCACGGTGGACGCCGTGCAGCTGGTACGGCTGATGGTCGGCCGCGAGCTGGCCGACCGGGAGAGCCGGCCGCCGGCACCTGCCCGGACCGGCCCCGTCCGGCTGGCGGTCCGCGGCGGCCAAGGGCGCAACCTCCGGGACATCAATCTTGAGGTACGCGGCGGCGAGATCGTCGGCGTCGGAGGGCTGGACGGCTCGGGACGCTCGGACCTGGCCCGTGCGGTGTTCGGCGCAGCGCCGTTCCGCGTGGCGACCGTGGAGGTCGACGGGCGGCGCCGGCGCATCCGCTCACCCCGGGCCGCGATCCGGGCCGGGATCGGGTACGTCAGCGCCGACCGCAAGACCGAAGGGCTCGTGATGCCGCTGCCCGCCGTGGACAACGTGCTGCTCGCGGTCCGCGCGCTCGGCCGTGGCCCGACGCAGGAGGCCGGCCGGACGTTGCCCCGGCTCGCCCAGCGGGTGGGCCTGGCCACCGGCCTGCTGCGCCGGGAGTCCCGCGTGCTGTCCGGCGGGAACCAGCAGAAGGTCGTCCTGATGAAGTGGCTCGCGACCCGCGCCGGGATCTACCTCTTCGACGAGCCGACGCGGGGCGTGGACGTCGGCGCGAAGGCCGGGATCCACGAGCTGATGCGCGAGCTCGCCGGCGCAGGCGCGGCCATCCTCATGATCTCCTCCGAGCTGCCCGAGCTCGTCGCGCTGAGCCACCGCATCGTGGTGATGCATGCCGGCGCGATCGCCGGAGAGCTGCCCGCCGGCGCCAGTGAGGAGGCCATCATGCTGCTGGCGACCGGGCACCGCGAGGCCGGCGCCGGATCTGATGAGCGATCCGGCCCTGGTGGGCAAGCGTGAGGACGCTGCCGAGCCCCGCCGATCTGGGCCGGTTGCTGCGCTCGGACCGCCCGGAGGGCTCGAGCCTGCCGATCTGGCTCACGCTCGCCGGCGTGTTCATCGCCTCGTGGGTGGTCGTCAACGCCAGCGGGGACAGTTTCGTCACGGTCGCGAACCTGCAGAACATCGGGCAGCGCACGGTCGCGCTCGGGCTGGTGACGGTGGGGCAGACGCTGGCCGTGCTCGCCGGCTCGCTCGACCTTTCGGTCGCCTACGTGGTGAGCGTATCGGCGATGACCGCGTCGGTCGTCATGGCCGGTCAGCCGGACCGCGTCCCGGCCGGCGTCGCGGCGGCGTTGGCTGCCGGTGCGGTCGCCGGCCTCGCGAACGGGTTGGTGATCACGCGGCTGCGGGTCAACGCGTTCATCGCCACGCTCGGCGTCGCGATGATCCTGCGCGGGGCGCTGAACACGAAGTACAACAACTTCGCCGGTGCCGTGCCCGACCAGTTCCAGACGCTGGGCTACGACGCGGTCCTCCTGGTGCCGGTCAGCGTGTTCCTGCTCGCCGCGGTGGTCGCCGGCGCCTGGTACCTCATGCACCGCACCCGCTTCGGCTATCACGTGTACGCCGTGGGCGGTGACGCCGAATCGGCGCGGCTGTCCGGCGTCCGGCCCAACCGCGTACTGCTGGCGGTGCACGTGCTGTGCGGGCTGTGCGCCGCCACCAGCGGCCTGTTCCTGGCGAGCCGGCTGGGCGCCGCTGCCCCCTGGGTCGGCCCCGACGGCGGGTACGACCTGGAGTCCATCGCCGCCGTCGTGCTCGGTGGGACCGCACTGGCCGGCGGGAAGGGCCGGCTGCTCGGCCCGCTCGCGGCAGTGGGGATCCTGGCCGTCGTCGACAGCGTGTTCAACCACTTGCAGGCCGACCCGTTCCTGCGCACCCTGGTTCGCGGGCTGGTCATCGTCGGGGCGGTCGCCCTCTACGCCTACCGCGGCGAGCGTGAGCGCCCATGACGGAGACGGAACAGGTCAGCACCGACCAGGCGCGCGCCGCTCCGGGCGAGCGGCGGCGCCGGGTGCGCCTCGGCGCGGTCCCGCCGATCTGGTTCGTGCTCGCCGCCGTCCTGGCGGTCGTGGTGTGGCGGGACCCGCCGTTCGCCGAACCCGCCTCGCTGATGGGTTTCCTCAAGCGGTCCGCGCCCCTGCTCGTGGTGGCGCTGGGGCAGCTGTTCGTCATCGTCGCGGGCGAGTTCGACCTGTCGGTGGGTGCGCTCATGACCGCCTGCGTGGTGATCTCGGCCAGGGTCGGTGAGGGCGACCCGGACCGCACGTGGTGGATCATCCCGTTGTTGCTCGGGCTCGGCGTGCTGGTCGGTCTGGCGAACGGCGTGGTGACCACGCTGCTGCGGGTGCCGTCGTTCATCACCACGCTGGGCGCGATGCTCGTGCTGGGCGGTGCCGTGTTCCTGTGGACCGGCGGCTCGCCGACCGGGGCGCTCGCGGACAACCTGCGCCGGTTCGGGCGGTCGGGCATCATGGGCGTACCGCTGCTCGGCCAGCTGCCGTATGCCGTGCTCGTCGTGGTGGTCGTGACGGTGCTGGCGACCGTACTGCTGCACCACACGCGGTTCGGGCACCAGGTGTTCGCCGTCGGTGGCGGGGTCCGCGCCGCGATGCTCTCCGGTGTCGATGTCTGGCGGATCCGGACCGCCAGTTTCGTGATCTCCGCGCTCTCCGCGGTGGTGGCGGCCATCCTGTTGGCGGGGTATGCCGGCTTATCCACGGACTCGGGCGCGGGCTACGAGTTCCAGGCCATCACGACTGTGGTGCTGGCCGGAGCTGTGTTGGGTGGTGGCCGCGGTTCGACGGTCGCCACGGTGGGCGGCGCCCTGACGCTGCAGGCGTTGTTCACCCTGCTCAACCTGTTCGGGTTCGCCAGGCCGCTACGCGACAGCGCGGAGGGTCTTCTGATTATCGCGGCCGGCGCGTACACGGCGTACCGTGCGCGGCGGTCGGGCTAGGAGGGGGTTTTGATGCGGAGAAGCAGATCGACGGTCATCGTGATGTTGGCGGCGGCCGTGACCCTGGCGGCTGCCGCGTGCAGCTCGACCAAGAAGCCCGCCGGGGGCGGACAACCGAGCGGGGCACCCAGCAGCTCCGGCGCCGCACAGACGAAGTTCTTCAACCAGGCCGACTTCGATCGCCAGATGGCCCAGCGCACCATGACACCGCAGGGCGACTCGGCCACACCGTGGCTGCAGATGATCCAACCGACCATGGTGGACACCAGCAAGTACGCCAAACCAGGCGGCAAGTGGCACGTGTGCTTCTCCAACGCCGGTACCGGCAACCCGTGGCGGGTCACCGGGCTGACCACGATCAAAGCCGAGGCGAAGCTGCACCCGGAGATCG
>WNFZ01003532.1_pt1 | contig 31080 bp, 29 predicted proteins | sample 5400081 | NCBI WGS metagenome assembly WNFZ01 (sample SAMN13153365, study PRJNA577476) | soil metagenome | isolation source: 80 cm soil or saprolite under grassland replicate 1 | place: USA:California | collected 2016-06-15 | reverse complement strand
GAGCGTTTTTCTCGGCGATTTCATCGACTGTCAGATTCGCGTGGGCGAGCAAATCGTGCGCGCAAAGCTGCCGCCTACCAGCGACTTGGCCCAGGCAGAACAAGTGTTCTTGCAATTCGAACCCCATGCGTGCATCGTCCTGCCGGTCTCGGGTTAGTCCTCGCTGGCGGACAGAAAGAGGATTAACCACAAAAAACGCAAAGGTCACAAAGTAGGGGCGCGATGAAGCGCGCCCTCATGGGGAGAACGAAAGACGGAAAGTCGTTTCGCCGCAAAGAACGTGGTTCGATAAACTCACCACCCTGACGAAGTCGAGGGGCGAAGAACGCAAAGAACCTGGGAAGAAAAAACCGTCGTGATGAAACAAGGTTAGCGTAACGATTATCGAGCCGGGGTGCCCTCGCAGATTTGAATAGGAAGTAATTATGGCAAGCCGGAAGAATAGAACGCTGACAAGACGACAATTCATGTTGCGTTCCGGGATGGCTGCTATTGGCATAGGGCTATCAACTCGAGCGCATCCGCTGGCGGCAGCGCAGGTCGGCCAGAAGCGAATTGTCATAATGGGAGGCCGCCGCACCGCCGGCTTCGCCAACCATGGCCGCTCGGATACCGAGCTCACAGGTTTGGTGGACGCGGGCCTCGCGGGACAGGACCCCGTCACGTTGGAGCGCTTTCCGTGGCTTGCCGAGGAACTTCCGTCCGTCAAGAAGGGAACCTGGACGATCGACAGACAAAAGAAAACAATGGTGACTACATATCGTTTACGATCGGGCTTGAGATGGCACGATGGCAAACCCCACACCTCCCACGACTTCAAGTTCGGCTGGGAGGTGCACCGCCATCCGGAATTTCCGCTGCGCGATCGGCTGGTGCCCGACCTGATCGAGAAAATCGAAACTCCCGACGACCGTACCATCGCGATTCACTGGAAGGGACTTTACAACGAGGCCTATGCCATTCAGAAGCAGCAACTGCGCGCCTGGCCCAGGCATATTTTGCAGGACGCTTTTCAAGCGGGCGATATCAAAGCTTTGACCCGCGATGCTTACTGGAACCAAAAGTTCATCGGCACGGGACCCTATCGTCTCGTTGACTGGGGTGGCGGCGCGCAGATCGAAGTCGAAGCCAATCCCTATTATGCCCTGGGAAAACCGAAGATCGATCGGATTACTTATAAAGTGGTGGAGGATAGCAACACGGCGCTTTCGGCGATGCTGGCCGGGGAAGTCGATTTGGCGCTGCGTGATACGCTTTCCTTCGACGGCGCCATAGTCTTGAAGGAACAGTGGGAGGCAAAAGGGCTGGGAACAATCAGCATCAGACCGATTACGTTCCGCTGGGTGAATCTGAGCGGAACTAATCCGCTCTTCAAGGACGTCCGGGTCAAACGCGCGCTGCTCCACGCCATCGATCGCAACAGCATGGTCAATAATGTCTTCCGGGGCGTGGCGCCCATCATTCACTTTCCGCTCTCGCCGTTCCGCAAGTCGTACAAGCGGGCGGATGCCGCAGCGATGAAATACGAATACAACGTGGACAAGGCGAAGCAACTTTTGAGCGCCGCGGGATTTACACCAGGCTCAGACGGAGTGTTGGCGAACAGCAAGGGCGAGCGCATGGAGTTCGAGTTCCGCACCGAAGCGGGGAGCAGGGAGGACGAACAGGCACAGGCGATCATCGTTGACTACTGGAAGAAGATCGGTGTGCGAGCTCAGATCAAGAACTTGCCGCCACGAGTCTTTAACTCTGAGGAATATCGCAATCGCTGGCCGGGAGCCGCGCTCGGCGGGCAAAATCTCGTCGTTGAAGAATGGGCGGAGCGCTTCCATAGCGCCGGCACCCCCACTGCGGAAAATCGCTGGGCATCCGAATCGGTCTCGCTATGGCAAAATGCTCGGGCGGACGCGATCATGGACGAATTGAACACGATTATTCCTGAAGCGCGAGCCACTGAGCTACAGGTGGAATTCGTCAAGCTGTTTACCCGCGACCTGCCATATCTGCCGCTATACTATCGGCTCGAATGGCTCGCGATCAGAAAAGGATTGACGGGGATGACTCCTCGCATCGAGAGCGGCGGACAGAATATGAACACTTGGAATATGCACCGGTGGGACAAGGTTTGAGAAAACAGTCATTCAAATGTTCAAAACGTTCCAGCCGTTCAAACTGTTTAATCCGTTGAACTGGGCAAGCGGCTGAACAATACGCTTCTCACGTAAAGGCACAACGCAACCAAGGAAAATTTGCGTCCACAAGATTACGAGCGGCTACGGAAACTGTATGGCCTGGACGATCCTGTATATATCCAGTACTGGAAGTGGCTCTGGCAGTTAATCCAGCTCAACCCCGGCTACTCTCGCGAGTACGGCCAGCCGGTCGTCGATATTATTCTTCCAGCGTTAAAAAATACTTTGGTGCTCACCATCACTGCAGTCGTGATCGGCAAGGTGGTGGCCATCCTGTTGGGTATTTTTTCCGCCGTCCGACAATATTCGATCGGCGATTACATTCTCACTGCGATCACCTTTATTTCTTACTCGGTTCCAGCGTTTTGGCTTGGTCTCATGTTGATCATTGTCTTCTCCGTTAAACTCGGTTGGTTGCCGACATCCGGCATGGTCAGCACCGATCTTGCCTCCGGCAGTTGGGAGGCGATGGTCGACTGGATCAAGCATTTGATCTTGCCGGTGTCGGTGCTGGCGATCTCCGAGATTATCCAAGTGCAGCGCTTCATGCGCTCGAGCTTGTTGGAAGTGCTGCGGCAGGATTACTTGACCACGGCGCGGGCCAAAGGACTGAGCGAAAGAGTGGTCATCGGACGTCATGCGCTGAAGAACGCGCTTATTCCCGTGGTCACGATTATTGCCGTTACCATGCCGCGGGTCGTCGGCGGCTCCGCGGTCGTGGAAACCGTTTTCGCTTATCCCGGCATGGGCCGGCTGCTGTTTACTTCGATCATGGGCAACGACTACGTGGTGGCTATGACCGTGGTGATGATCATCGCGGTGACCGTAATTTTCTTTAATCTGTTGGCGGACATCATCTATGGCTGGCTCGACCCAAGAATTCGCTATCAAAGCTGAATTGACGAACGCGTCTCCGGCTCAGGCCGGCTATTGGCCGGTTGTCTGGCGCCGCTTCAGGAAGCACCGCGTTGCCTACGTCGGCTTCTTTTTCTTCATGTTGTTGCTTTTTTTTGTTATCGCCGGGCCATTCATGGTTCCCTTCCAACTCGATGAAGTCTCCTTGTCGGAACGCATGCATATGCCGTCCTGGAAACACTGGTTTGGCACGGATGAGTTGGGACGAGATACCTGGGTGCGCATCATGCACGGGGGAAGAGTTTCACTGACGGTGGGTTTGATCGTCGGCATCAGCACGGTGATTCTCGGCGGGCTCATCGGAATCCTCGCCGGTTACGTCGGCGGAGTTTTAGATAATGCGCTCATGCGCCTCGTCGATACCATCTACACTATCCCGCGAATCGTGTTACTGCTGGTGCTTTCGAAGTTGGCCGGGCCGGGCTTGCTGAATATCATCATTATTCTTGTCGCGCTGGAATGGACTAATGCCGCTCGTTTGGCGCGTAGCGCGGTGCTGTCTTTCCGCGAGCAGGAATTCGTGCTCGCCGCGCGATGCCTCGGAGCCTCTCGTTGGCGCGTCATGCTGCGCCACCTGTTGCCGAACTCGCTCGCACCACTGATCGTCGCCGCCACGCTCGACGCAGGCGCGGCGATTCGTGCTGAGACCACCTTGAGCTTCTTGGGCCTTGGCATTCAGCCGCCGACACCCAGTTGGGGCAACTTACTCACCAACGCGGCGACGAATATTTTCATCGCGCCTCTGCAAGTTTTTCTTCCCGGGCTTTTCATTTTCTTTGCCTTGATGAGTTTCAATCTGCTCGGCGACGCGTTGCGTGACGCTCTAGATCCGCGCCTGGCCGAGCGCGGCAGGTGACGTATTCATGACGCAAACGACAATTATTGCTTGGTCGTGCTCAAGCTCTGCAAGAAGCCCGACGTCTTGAGAAACTCCGCGAATGAGTTGTCGATAAAATCAGCAGCGCGCGCGTCTTTGGCTCGCGGGAACTCTTTTTCGTCGAGATACATCAATTGGCCTTGTATCGGCTCGGTAAGCACTGCAAGGTTCGCGTCCCAATACGGCGCGAACTGCTCATAGGTGCCGTCGATGATTTTCACGTCGTCGGTGTCGGTGAATTTGCCGATTGCCCTTTTGGCCACGGCGGGATTCTGCCGCGATACCATCGTCGCTTCCGCCACGGCCTTGAGAAAAGCATAGAGTGAGTTGGGATTGGCTTTGATGATTCGCTCGGTGGTGCCGAACGCAAGATGAAGGCCGGGGACATTGCTTTGCGCGATATCGATCAACAGACTGAGCCCGGCGTCGCGCGCCTTTAGAGTATTGGGGGCGGACAGCGTTCCCGCCGACGTCTTACCTCCCATGACCGCCGTCAGAACAGCCGGGATCGTTTGGACGTAGAGGAAGCTCACATCTTTATCGGAAATCACGCCGGTTTTCTTGAGCGCTTCGCGCGTGGCGATCTCGGTCGAAGTGCGCGGCGTCGTGACCGCGATAGTCTTGCCCTTGAGCTCGGCCAGAGAGCCCATCCCCTTACCACCCCACAATTGGAAAATAAATCGTTGCAGCGAGCCGCCGATATATTTTACCGGCACGTTTTGTAAACGCGCATTGACAAGATCAGGGCCTGAGGAGATTACGTCGACCTCGCCGGCAACCAATGCTTGCAGCGCGACTTGCGAGTTGAGAAGCTTTAAGCTCGCATCGAGACCGTGCTTTTTGAAAAGCCCTGCTTGTTGCGCGACCCATAACGGCGTAAACGCGCCGCTGGCTTGGGTATAGGAGAGCGTGAAGCTGTTTTTCTCCGGCTTGCCGCCGAGTTGTGCCGCCGCCCGAGATGGCAAAGCAAAGAAGGCGCAAACCAAAGCCGGGAAAATCCAGCATCGCGACCAATCACCCGCTCGGCTGCGCGCTTTCATCCGCATATGCCACCTCCTATTTTGCGTCTGGATAGCAGATGAGCGCGCCGCCCGTCAAACCGGCGACAGAGTTTTCAGACGAGGTCGAGATTGTCGCCGAAGCTCAGAATTTCAGCCTGAAGTTGTTAGCCATTGACAGCAAAGCGTCTCTCTTTATAGATTTCTTGAGAAAGAGCAGGTCGATAGCGAGCGCGACGGAGGAAGCAAGCAATGACAGAAAGCAAAGCAGAAAACGTGGGACAAAGCGCGTATCAAAAATTGCTCGATGATTTGCCACGCACCGGGCCGGGCAGCCGCGGCGGCGAGATGCTGCGCCGTTATTGGCATCCGGTTTGTTTGTCAGCCAACCTCACGGACATACCCATCGCCGTCAGGATGTTGTGCGAAGACTTAGTGGTGTTTCGCGACGGCAAAGGACGGCCGGGGTTGTTGGGCATTCACTGCCCACATCGGCTGGCGTCGTTGGAGTATGGTCAAGTACGCGAAGACGGTTTGATGTGCTCCTATCACGGCTGGAGATACGATACTCAGGGCCGCTGCATCGACCAGCCTTTGGAGCCGCGCGACAGCGATCTCAAAAGTAAGATTCGCCATCTTTGGTATCCTGTCGAAGAGTGGGGAGGCGTGATCTGGACCTACATGGGATCGGAGAAAGAGAACCCACCGCCGTTGCAAAAAATCGATGTCCTCGCTCGCACCGACGGAGACGTGAAGCTGGTAGACGGCGATGTGCGGAACTACAATTACCTCAACTGGATGGAAAATTTCGCCGACATGGGCCATGCCGTGGTGCTCCATGGCCTACAGATTAGGGACGTGCCGGAAGAACTCAAACCCTATAACGACTACAGCATAAAAAACTGGACGCCGTTGCCGTTGGAGCACGTGGAGACGGAGTTCGGCATGAAGACGGTCGCCGTGCTCGACACCGGTGATCCGGAAGTAAAATTCGTCAACACATGGAGCATGGCCATGCCGATCCACTGGAGATTTTCCGGAATCAGATCCGGATTCCCGCCTGATTTTACCGATGAACGGCAAGAAGGCGGCGGGATGATACGGATCATCGACGACACCCACTTTGAGCTGATTCGCTATAATTTGTTTCGCAATGGAAATTTTCCAGGGCCGATCGTGTTCGGACTGCCGCCGGGCTTAAAAGGCACGACTGAGAAAAAAGCGCACGATAAACGACCGTACTCTGGATGGGAAGGAGTGCCGGCGCTGGAAGATTTAGTCTTGCAGGAGTCGCAGGGAGACATTCCCGAGCGTCGACTCGAGCATCTCGGCACATCCGACCGCGGCGTCATCATGATGCGACGAATATGGCACAAGTCGATTGAAGACGTTGCCACGGGAAAAGACCCCAAGGGAGTGGAGCGAAAACAAAATGGCATGCTCGAAGTGGACACCTTTCATGGCCACGTCAAAGTCAATGAGCTTAAAATAGGTCCGGAGAACATGCCTTCGTCGCGAGACGGGCAGGGGCTTATTCGGGATAAGGAAGGTAAGTTGGTGTTTGGTGAGCCATCCTAAAAAGCGTGCGTGACCGGCGACGCTTACGATAGCTTCGACCGCTCCGTACATTTGCATTGCGAGATTTCGGGAAGTCCGCAAACGTGATACATGAATGGCATGCAAGAAGCTAACGCGACTAATTTCATTGACGGAGGTCTTTATGAAGAAATTTCGCATAGAGCCGCACGGGCGCCTTCAGGAATGGGTCGCTGACGAAAAGGGATACTTCAGGGACGAAGGATTGGACTACGAGTTTTTAACCTCATACGCGACGCAGTCGTCCGGATATGCGCTCGTGCAATCCACCGAGTCCGCCGCGCCGGAAGTAAAGCGCGGGGCCTTCGAAAATATGGAGAAAGGCCGCGCCGCCGACATCAGTTGCGCGTGTCATTGGGCGGTCAATATGGCTTCTTCCTCGGGCCACGGCCGCATGTGGGGACACGCATACTCCGTGACCCCCTCGGCCATTGTCGTCCCGCCGGAGTCTTCGATCAAGAAGCCGCGCGACCTGGCCGGCATCGAGGTCGGGGTGGGCTATCACTCCGGCAGTTACTTTTCTGCCATCCAAGCATTGGAAAAGATCCTCAAGCCCGATGAGATCAAACTCGCGTTTATCGGCCAACCGCAGGACCGGCTGGCTGCGCTGCTGAACCGTAAAGTCGATGCGGCAAACATGTTTGGCGCACCGCTGTACGTCGCCGAACAGCAGGGTTGCCGAAAAATTTTAGACACCACTTTCATGATCGGTTTCTTGTTGCATCAGGATGCGGACGTGGAAGATATCAAAGAGTTGCCGGAAAAGTATCACGACCTGATCGATGTCGGCGGGTTTGGGCCGGGAGAGCGTTTGGTATTCGAGCCGTATACGCGGGAGATATTCGAGCAGACGCATCGCTGGATTGAACAGGAAAAGCTCTTCCCGGAGGGCCAGGCGGGCGAACGAGACTACGACCGTGCCGTCTCCATGCCCGACTAACGCCGCGCTGTGGCGCCGAAAATTATGGGACAGATCGCTGTCGCTATGGTTTGATATCACGCGTCGGCGCTTTTCTTCGCCAGCCCGGCGATGATCTTCTCGTTCCCCGTGCGATGACATCCTTCCTTCAGCGCGAGTTTCAGTTCGTCGGTGCGTTAGTAAAACTGTATTCACGCCACACCCTCGGTATAATCCCGTCATGAGCGGCCGTATAGAAAATGGCGGTTGTACTCAGGCTTTTTCTGCGAAGAAATTATAAAGCCAGCCGAAAAGAAAGCCGGCGAGCCCTCCGGCAAGTAGGGAATAGAAAGTTCCAACGATAATACCAATCGGTCCGCTGACCGCGTCATAGCCGGGGTAGAGCGACATTAGAATTGCCAGGTAGGCACCGCCGTAGGGGCGCAAGAGGGCATTCAAGAGCGAGATGAAAAGAAAGCAGATGGCTTTAAAAAGCGCGCCGGCGATGATCATGGATTTGAGTGACAACTTCATAGGCATCGAATGGCAGATCCAAAGAGTTAGGCGCTCGAGCGTTCCCTGGAAAATTAAAAACACCTCTACAACCAATTTAGCAATAAATCCAGTTCTCGCCGACCTTGTTGGCTCTCGGAGGGTGGTCGAAACGCTTGGATCGGGCGAGTTCATTTGCACCACTTTCGAATATCCGTTACTTTTAAATCCTAGCTTTATAGATCGCGGACGCAGCTTTGGCTTCCACCAAGGACACGACACAAGCCCCCAGTTCAGTTGCTACGAATCGGAAAGTCGCCTTCGCGGCGCTCAAGCATCGCGACTTCCAATGTTTTTTTGTAACTACCATGCTCGCGATGATGGCGGACAACATCGAGCATGTAATCACTTACTGGGTGCTGTTCCAAAAATTTCAGTCGCCGGTGCTCGCCGGCTTCGCGGTAATTAGCCACTGGACGCCGTTCTTGCTGCTCTCGGTCTACTTCGGCGGTCTGGCTGATCGCTACGATTGCCGCAAACTTATCCAGGTCGCGCAGATCATGTACATGGTCGTGTCGGCGGCATGGGCGATTCTGTTCTTTACCGATACCATCGAAGTTTGGCACGCGTGTGTCTTGCTGGTTGTTCATGGCATCGCCGGCGTGTTCTGGACGCCCGCAGAGATCCTGCTGATTCACGATATTGTCGGCGCGGACGATCTGCCGAGCGCGGTGCGGCTCAATGCGACCAGCCGGCAACTCGGTATCCTACTCGGTCCGGCCGTCGGCGGCGGTTTGATGCTGATCCTCGGCGCGCCGACAGGTCTGCTGGTGAACACGCTGATCTATTTGCCGTTGACTATTTGGCTCATGATCGTTCCCTACACGGGGCACACCCGCGAAGGCATGAGCGTGCGTCGCGCGCTGCGCTGGCGCGATGCCCCAGCGGTTATTCGCGAAGTCTTCGCGAACCGTCCGATCGTGACCATGATCCTGCTAGGCGGCGCCGCGTCACTTTTCGTCGGCAATGCGTTTCAAGCGAACATGCCGGAATTCGCGCATGACCTGGGCGCTGAAAAAGCGGACTTCGCATACAGCGCGCTCTTGACGGCCAATGCTGCCGGCTCGGTGTTCGGCGGCTTCGTGCTCGACGGCAAAGCATGGTTACCGCCGACGGTGAAATCGGCAATCACATGCGCGATTCTCTGGTGCGTGACGATGACCGTCTTCGCTTTTTCGAAGAGTTACCCTTTGTCTCTCGTTCTCTTGTTTATCGCTGGAGCTCTGAATCTATCCTTCTATTCGATCGCGCAAACGATCGTACAATTGGAAGCGCCGGTTGCATTGCGCGGACGGCTGATCGGACTCTTCTCCATGTCGGCGTACGGCTTGCGCGCATTCAGCGGCTTAACGGTGGGCGTGATCGGCGGTCTGATCGGCATTCACTGGTCGCTGGCTTTGAGCTCAATGGCGCTGCTCGCCGTGACCGTGGCTCTCTTCGCGTTCACTTCATTGGGCTCCAGGGCGGAAGAGCTCAACTGAACGCAAAACTCAGCGACGTCGTTTGTCTGTCAAACTCTGCGGATCCCCAATCGTTTGCCTCGCTGCAGGTTATCCGTTAGTGTCGTCGGTTAACCCACCTGCTTTTGGAGACAACAGTGGCATCCGTGAGTGACAAAGCCAATCCAACCACGCCCGGTTCGAGCAAAAAAGTCGCCTTCGCCGCGCTGCGACACAAAGATTTTCGCTATTACTTCATTGGCACGGCGCTGGCGATGATGGCGGACAATATCGAGCACGTAATTAGTTACTGGCTGCTTTATCAAAAGTTTCAATCGCCGACGCTTGCCGGATTCGCCGTGCTGGTGCACTGGACGCCGTTTTTGCTTTTCGCCGTCTACTTCGGCGCGCTCGCCGATCGCTACGACTGCCGGAAAGTCATCCAAGTTGCGCAAATCATGTACATGGGAGTGTCGGTGGCATGGGCGTATCTGTTCTATACGGATACGATTCAAATCTGGCATGCCTGCGTTTTGCTGGTGATTCACGGAATGGCGGGTGTGCTCTGGGGCCCGGGAAGCCAACTCTTGATCCACGACATCGTCGGCACGGAGCATTTGCAAAGCGCCGTCCGGCTCAACTCTACTAGTCGACAACTCGGCGTTCTTTTTGGTCCTGCGGTGGGCGGTGGACTGATGCTTTTATTGAGTCCGGCGATGGGCCTTGTGGTCAATGCACTCATTTACCTGCCGTTAACCGTTTGGTTGTGGGCTGTGCCCTACACGGGTCATAGCCGCGAAGGCGCTGCGCGGGCGCGCCGAGCCCTCGGTTGGCGTGACGCTTTCGAAGTCATCCGCGAGGTGTCCGGTAACCGGCCGATCATCACTATGGTCGTGCTGGCCGGCTGCGTGTCATTCTTTGTCGGCACCGCCTTCCAGGCGACGATGCCGGAGTTCGCGCACGATCTGGGCACGGAGAAAGCCGACTTTGCCTACAGCGCACTGTTGGCCGCCAATGCCGCCGGCGCGGTGATCGGCGGGTTCCTGCTCGAGGGCCGCGGCTGGCTTCCGCCACGGGTCCAAACCGCGATGATCAGCGCGATTCTTTGGTGCGTCGCGATCACCGGATTCGCGTTTTCTTCGAGTTATTCTTTGTCCTTGTTGCTTCTGTTCACCGCGGGAGTGTTAAACCTGACTTTTTCTTCGATGGGGCAGACGATCGTGCAGCTGCTATCGCCGCCGCACCTACGCGGTCGTTTGATCGGCTTGTTCGCCATGGCCAGCATGGGCCTCAAAGCCTTTAGCGGCTTGACCGTGGGCGTACTGGGCGGACTCATCGGTGTGCACTGGTCGCTCGCAGCGAGCGCGATGGTCTTGTTGACTGTAACGGTGGCGTTATTTGCTTTCGCTATTCCGGGCCGGCGGCAAGGAGAGTTCAGTTAAAGGTGAAGCGGGCTAAGAGCAGAAAGCCGAGCGCAAAAGGGAGGCGGAATAAGACAAAAGCAGAATTAAAAAGGAAAAATGACAAAGGAAAAAAAATTTCCGACGGATCACTGCTCTAGCCTTCGAAGGTTCTTTATCCTCTCGATAGGTCGCACAAACACGGATGGCTGCTAAACCGATTTCTTCAAGTATCGATGCATCGTTAAAAGCCGAGCGAAAAGTTGCTTTCGCGGCGCTGCACCATCGCGACTATCGGAGATATTTTTTCGTGATCATGTTGTCGCAAATGGGTGACAACATCGAGCATGTGATCAGCTATTGGCTGCTCTATCAGAAATTTCATTCGCCGGTGCTGGCGGGCTTCGCCGTGATTAGCCATTGGACGCCATTCTTGTTTTTTGCCGTCTATTTTGGCGCGCTCGCCGATCGGCACGACTGCCGGCGCGTGATTCAGGCTGCTCAGCTCATGTACGCCAGCGTGTCGCTTACCTGGGCGATTCTGTTTCTCACCGATACGATTCAAGTATGGCACGCCTGCGTTCTCTTGGTGATACATGGCATGGCCGGGGTGCTGGGGAGCCCCGGCAGCCAACTGATCATTCATGACATCGTCGGACGCGAATACTTGCAAAGCGCAGTCAGGCTCAATTCAACGGGACGCAATATCGCGGTACTTTTCGGACCGGCGGTAGGCGGAGCAACGATGCTTCTTTTCGGGGCTCCAGCGGGGCTTTTTATCAACACGTTTATGTACGTGCCGATGATCGTCTTTATGTTTATTCTGCCCTATACCGGCCATGGCCGCGACGACGCAGGAAGCGGTAGAGCGCCGCGATTTAGCCTTGGCGGCGCGCTTCAATTGATGCGCGAGACGGCCGCGAATCCGACACTTCTTTCCATGATTCTTCTAGGCGGGGCGACATCGCTGCTTGTGGGCAATGCCTTCCAGGCTCAAATGCCGGAATTCGCCCATGACTTCGGTCACGAAAAACAAGACTTGGCATATAGCATCTTGCTCGGAGCCAATGCGGGCGGAGCGGCAATTGGCGGTCTCCTGCTGGAAGGCACCGGCCTGCTTAGACCGAACGCGCGCAACGCCGCGATTTGTTCGATCCTCTGGTGTCTGGCGATCGTCGGTTTCGCGGCGTCCTCGAATTACGTGTTGGCGGTCGCGTTGCTATTCTGCGCGGGGCTGCTCAATTTAGCGTTCCTTTCGATGGCGCAAACTCTCGTGCAACTACAGGCACCGACCCAGCTACGCGGGCGCTTGATCGGTTTGTTTAACATGTCGAACAATGGCTTGCGGGCCTTCAGCGGCGTGACCGTCGGCGTCGTTGGCGGACTAATTGGCGTGCACTGGTCACTGGCGCTGAGCGGGATGGTATTACTGGCGGTGACGATTGCGTTGTTTGCGTTGGTTATTCCCGGACGGGGCGGCGAACCGGTAAACTGATCTCTTAATTTTTACGAGACGAAGGTCAAAAAAAAGTTTTCTTGGTTAGGTTCTTCCCTTCGAGCTGATTATTTGATGACTAAGCCACCGCTTGACGGTGCTTGCTTTCCGCTCCGGTCTCGGCGCTGCGAAATTCATTCCGCTTCAATACGCCATAGCTGTCGAGCAGCTGCTTTTGCTCCGTCTCGGAAATTCCGAGCTGGGGGCGGCGGACCTTCGCGGTTTTGATCAGCCCCTCGTGTTGGAGGACGACTTTGATACGCGCGACCGCTTCGACGATCGGTTCGCTGAAGACCAGTTCTTTGACCGATTCCAGTTCGCGCTGGATCGCCGCGGCTTCGTCGAATTTTCCGGTGCGTCCGGCGATGTCCATGGCGCCCCATTTTTCCGTTGCGACGTTGGCCACCCCGATCAGCGCGCCGTTGGCGCCGAGCTGATAACTCTCGGCGACGAAGCGGTCGTTGCTGGTCAGGACCTGCATGTTGAGTTTTTCGCGCTTGAGCGCCTGAATTGTTTCCGTAAACAGATTAATGTCGAACGACGCTTCTTTGAACGCTATGACGTTCTCGATACGGGCGATGCGGCAAACGGTTTCCGGGTCGTAGTAATAGCTTTTGACCGGAACCTGGAAAAGCACGATGGGCAACCTCGTTTCGCGGGCGAGATCCTCAAAGAAACGGACCTTCAGATCGGGATTGACTTTTCCCCAGGCGAAAAGTAGCGGCGGAAAAATCATCACGCCGTCGACGGGCAGGTTTTCCAGATCGCGCATCAGGCTGATCGCTTCGTCCGTTGACTGGGGTGCGATGGTGGCGATATGCACTTTGCCGGCGTCGTGCACGGCTTTGCCGGAGACTTCATAGACGCGGCGTTTCTCCTCGATGCTCAGAACGGGGCTTTCACCGATGCGTGCGCAAGAAACTAGGCCGGCCACGCCGCGGAGCGATGACAAATGTTGGGTGAGGCGGGTAAGACTCTCCACATCGAGAGCGCCTGAACTTTCGAATGGCGTGACGTGTGGAATAAACAGACCGGTGAAATGTTCATGAATGGTTGCCATCGCATCCTCCCGATTAGCTCGATCGATGAGAGAACATCGCGCTTGTATTTACCGCTGGCATAAGTAGAACAAATCTTGTCCATAGTGCAAGCCGCTTGCACCGAAGAACCTTGATCGGGAGAGGATTCATATGAGCACTTTAATATCTTGCCAGGAAGTCGCCGAGTTGATGTCCTCCGCCGGGCTATACGCCATATTCGATGTCCGCGAGCGCGGCGAATACAACAAATGCCAGATTCCTAGCACGACGTCATTGCCGCGCAGCCAGATCGAATTTCGGATCAACCAACTCGTGCGGAATCCCGCGGTGCCGATCGTTGTTTACGATGACGGCGGTACTCGGGCGTCTCTCGCGGCGAAAACCTTAGCTCAACTCGGCTATGCGCAAGTGTCCATTCTAGACGGCGGACTGACGGCGTGGCGGAAAGACGGCCGAGCGACGGTCAGCGGGGTCAATGTGCCGAGCAAGGCTTTCGGCGAGAGAATTCATCGTGAACGGAGTATTCGGGACATATTGCCAGAGGAACTGAAAGCTTTACAGGCACGCTCGGCCAATTTGATTATTCTGGATGTGCGCACGCCGGAAGAGTACGGCAGATTCTGCATTCCGGATGGAATCAACGTGCCGGGCGGCGATCTGATTTTGTGGGCCGACGAGCTGAAGCGGAAGCCCGATACGACCGTGGTGGTCAACTGCGCCGGACGAACACGCAGTATCATCGGCACGGCCGCGCTGTGCAGGCTCGGTTTGACTAATGTCCGCGCGCTCAAGAACGGTACGATGGGCTGGGTGCTTGCCGGCATGGAGTTGGAAAGGAATCCGGAACGCACGACTCCGTCGTCCCCGCTCCATAGCAATGCGCAGGCGAAGTCGTTGGCGCGGCAACTCGCGAGCGAAGAGAACATTCCGTGGATCTCGCCGCGGGAGGTTTCAAGTGCGTTCGCGAGAGTTGACGACGGCGTAACTTATCTCATCGATGTGCGCTCCGAGCGTGAATATGAATCCGGTCATGTGCCCGGGTCATTAAGCGTTCCCGGCGGACAAGCCGTACAGCGCGCCGATGATTTCGTCGCCGTGAAAAACGCCCAGATCATTTTTATCAGCAATGAATCTGCACGAGCTGTGATGGCGGCCTACTGGTATCGGCAGATGGGATTTCCGAATGTTTCGGTCTTCGAGGGCGGCCTACGCGCTTGGTTAAAACACGGTGAGAATGTCGCTAAAGGCGCTGTGCGTAACGAGCCATTGGGATTTGAAGCGGCAAAACGAGCGTCGCGCTATGTTGACGCGCAAACCCTCCATCGCGGGCAGAATGGTTCCTCAGCGTCGATTATCGACGTCGGCACGAGCCTTGAGTTCGAATCGGCTCATGTGCGCGGCGCCAAGTGGATTTCTCGTGGCTGGATTGACATCAAACTACGGGAGTTTTTTGCCGATCAGAATCGGCCGATCGTTCTGAGCTGTCCCGATGGTCGACAATCGACGCTTGCCGCGCGTTCGCTAATCGAGATCGGTTATACGAACGTCTCGGTGCTGGACGGCGGGGTTCGTGGGTGGTCGGCGGCAGGTTTACCGGTGGAAACAGGACTCGACGCGTGCCTGGTCGAGCCTAACGATGTCGTTTTGTCGCCGTCGGTGCGCGGTAATAAAGAGGACATGCAGCGCTATTTGGAGTGGGAACTCAAGTTAGAGCGGTAGCCGGCGAGCGCGTCAGCAGTTGTCGTACTTTGGACTGGCGAAGATTTTCGCCGTTTTCGCTGCAAGGTCGAAGCGCAGCCGGGGCATGTCCGTGAGATCCTTGCCGTAGACGTGAATCTCCACGGTGTCTCGGTCACTTACATTGTTCATCTCGTGAATGTCGTCGTTAGGCGAGACCAAGCAAGAAACCATTCCCGCTTTGTTCTTTAATACACCCGTAACTTCAAGCTCGGCCCAACCGTTATGCGAACCGTCGTCTTTCCTGCAAAAACGCGTTTCCTGGATCTCGTTTTCCACCACGCCGATCATGCCCCAGGTGTCGTGATTGTGTGCCTTGGCATTATCACCCGGTCCCCAGACTACCGAAGAGATATTAAACAGCGGCGCGCGATGAAGCATATAGCGGCCGTATGCGGTGACGCCTCTTTTTTTGAATTTGGCATCGATGCAATCCCGTTGGCACACCAGCTTGGCGAGTAACGGTTTCGCTGCGGCGATGATATTCTCCTGCGAAATTTCAGCACGCGTAATGCGATCGAGATCCCGGATGAAGTCGTGGAGTGAGTACCGATCAGCCATCGCTGGGGTCATTTCCCGCGAACGGTAACGACGGGGCAGGTCGCCAGCGAGCGACGCTGCCCATGAAGAGCTTCGATAGGCCGGTGCGCCCGTGAGTGCCGATGACGATCATATCGGCTTTCTTGCTCCTCGCGGCTTTGACAATTTGATCGTGCGGCGACCCCATCAACAAAAGACCCCGGGCTTTGATGTTCGATTTCTTCAGCCGCCTGAGGAGCTTCGACATCGACGCCTCGGCGTCGCGTTTGGCCATATCTTCGAGTTTTGTGTAAATCTCGGCGCTGCCGAGCTCATCGCCGGCGACGTACGGCGTAGGTTCGATGACGTGGACGATTAGGATCTCGGCGCGGTTTTGCTTAGCCAGCTTAATGGCTTCGTTCAACGCACGAGCCGACGCTTTTGAGAAATCAGTCGCGTGAAGTATTCTCCTTATGCGATATTGTAGAGTCGGGAGACGTTACCGCAGACCACTTTGCGCTGGGTTTCCGGCAATAGATGGCCAAGGTCACGTTCGATGATTTTTCGCGAATTGGGCCAGGTAGAATTCGGATGCGGGAAGTCATTCGACCACATGATGTTGTCTTCGCCCCAATATTTTAGATTTTCGCCGCAAACGTGATCGTTGAAGAAGCAGGCAAATATCTGATCTTTGACGAAGCTGCTCGGATTGCGCGTGAACGGCGGGGGGTTTTGTTTCTTAAAGCGATTGTAATAATAGTCCCACTGCTGAAACATCCAGGGCATCCAGCCGCTTTCGTTTTCCACAGCGCGTTGGCGATATCCATGAGCTTCAAGTTGACGCTGCCGCGGTAGCGCTCGACGCCTTTTCGGTTCTTATCCTTGTTGTAACTGTGGCCGGTCAAAATATGCAGACTCACGGGAGTATCGAGCTCCTGGCACGCGGCCCAGAATTTGTCGTAATGACTGGAGTGAAAGGGGAGATCGGGATGGGGTGCTTGCCAAATAATCGCGCCCTTGAGTCCCGCTTTGTGGCATCGCTCGAGCTCTTTGATGCCGTTATCGATGTTATAGACAGGAATGGCCGGAATGCCGATGAGCCGATTCGTATTGACGCTGCAGTAGTCGATAAGCCAGTCATTGTAGACGCGAAAGCAAGCTTCTTGCAGACCGGCATCATCGAGAGCGAAGAGATCGAGCATCAAGGTCGGATAAAGCACTTCAGCGCTAAGACCGTCGGCCTCCATCTCTTTCATTCTCGCGTGTGGGTCCCAGCCGCCGGCGTGTTGTTGAAAGCCCTCGCCGACCTGGTGGGGCGGGAACAGCGGCGCCGCTTCGCGGTATTTTTCCGGAACGCCGTTTTTCCAAAGATCCACTGGCTCCATGACATGGGAATCGGATGAAATGATGAGGTCGCTTGCTATGGCCATTGGTGGTTCCTCCTTGAATCGTTAGTCGTTTTATAGATTCGCAATTTTAACCGTACCTTAATCGATAGTCAGCGCGCGTGTCAATTGGCTGGCGAGGCGCGAGGTGGAAGGCGGGAGGCACGAGTTAGACCATGAAACATTTTCTCGCTTTACTCGAAATGACGAAACGCCCACTGTCATCTCGAACGAAGTGAGAGATCCTTCCTCTTATCGGACTTTTCGCCATAGCGATGCCAGCCAAGGTTGCTGCTCGCGTGGTAGTCCGGGTGGCCGATAGTAGTGAGTGATTTCCGCGAAGCCCGCGGCGCTCACGAGTTGCTGCCAGCGGTCCCAATTGTAGTAGCAGCCGTAACGTTGTCCGCTCCAACCTTCTTCATTTTCGCCGTGCGGATTGGAGCTGAACAAAACACCATCGGGTTTGAGCGTTACGTAGAGCTCCTTGAGAACTCGCGGTAATTCTTGGCTCGGCACGTGGAAAAGGGATGCGTTGGCAAAGACGCCGTCGAAGTATCCTGCCGGCAAATTCAGTTTCAGAAAATCTTGGCACCACACGTCGCAGCCACTATGGTTTCGCGCCAGCTCGACGAAGCGTTCCGCGCCCTCGAGTCCGATCGCTTCATGTCCCAATTCACGAAAGACTTTGAGATCTCGGCCGGGCCCGCATCCGAAGTCGAGTATTCGAAACGGTCCGGTGCCCTGGAGACTTTGCAAAAACGCGTCGCGATTCTGGCTGACATCGTGGTCGCGCGTGCCCTTCCAAAAACTCTCGGCGTGCTGATTGTAATGTAACAGGGTGATTGTCGAGGTTTGCGCGATCTCGTCGTCGCTGAGATGGTCTCGCCGATCATTCACTTCTAACTACTCGTAAGCGAAGAAGGGTTACCAGTCGCGTCGAACCTGAACCTCTGGATTGATCAAGTTAAGCGGCTTGCCGTCGAGATAGTCGAGGATATTGTTCATCGCCTGCTCGTAGCGCTCGCTCATAACTTCCACTGTCGCGTAGCCGCGATGCGACATGAGGATCGCGTTGTCGAAGCGGCGCAGCGGATGACCCATCGGCAGGGGCTCGATGTCGTAAACATCTAGTCCGACGCCGCCCAATTGTCCGGTTTCCAGCGCTTTGAGCATGGCCGGTTCAGACACGATCGGACCACGGGCGGTATTCACGAGGAGGACGCCGCGCTTCATCAGTGCGAACTCCTTTTCGCCAATAATGCCGCGAGTCTGCGCGTTGGAGTTGATGTGCACGGTCAGGATATCTGATTGGCGCAGTAAAGTTTCCATCGGCACACATTCGGCGCCAACTTCCCCGGCCCGCTCCGCAGTGAGCGTGCGCGAGTAGGCTAGCACGCGTGTGCCGGGAAAAGCCTTCATGATGCGCGCGACTTCCTTTCCGATCCGACCGAAGCCGAAAACGCCGATGGTTTTTCCTTCCAACGTGTTGCCGGCGATGGCAGGCCAGGCCTCTTCGCGCATGCGCAGATTCACTTGCGGGATCTTGCGCAGGAGCGCGAGAATCAGCGCGATGGTTAACTCCGCCGTCGACATACCATTGTCGGCGGCGGTTGCGGTGACGGCAATGCCGCGACGAGTGGCATTGGGTAAATCTAGATGGCGACTGGTGCGACCGGTTTGCGAAATGAGCTTCAGCTTAGGTAACTGGGCATATTCGTTGTCGCCAAGAATCGTTCGTTCGCGCATGAGCAAAATCGCGTCGAAATCGCGCAGGACGGCGACGATATTCTCGGAGCTGTCCAGCCGCTTTCTCAAGATTGTCACGGCGGCGCGCTCCTTGAGCTTTTGAAATGCCGGCACCGCATCGGCGATTTTTTCAAAATCATCCAGTATTGCTACCTTGCACTTGTTGGTTGCCATAATGGTTATACTGCGGCCGTGACTTCGACTTCACAGAATTTGCCTTCGGATGAGTAGCCGTCGACAAAACAGTATTCCATCTGTGGAATCTTCGCTGTCACGCGTCCCGCGAAGAGCGCTTTTAGGTGTTCTAAGGCCTGGCTGCGATGGAGGTAAAAAGAGACGCGCGCGACTTTCTCCCATGAGCTTCCGGCATCAGAGAGCGAGCCGGCAATGCGAGGGAGGATGTTGTCGAGTTGTTCTTCGAGCGTTGGCAGGACCGTCGTGACACCTGAAAGGACGACTATGGAGTCGTAAACCAAAAAGCGGATGGGCACGATCGGTGGATCGTATTCGACGATGCGCTTTCGCAGATTCGGCTCCGATGGGCGCATCGCGAGCAGATCCACTGCGACTTTGGCCGTTGAATCAAAATGGCTCGGCGCGATGTAGCTCGAGCTCGCCGAGCGCGCTTTGCCGGACAGGGTCTTCACTCGTTCATTGCTGCCGAGGTCGCGACTCTGGCGGTCGCGTCCCCACAGCCGGCTGCGCACGGTGTTGTCGAGAGACAAACCATGTTGCTGCAGCTCACGATTGATTCCCTGAAAGAGTTCTTGCGCTTCAATTGTCGCATTCGCCGCCGGCCTTGCCTCGCCGCTCAATTCGACAAACTCTTTTCCCAACCAAGTGAAGATTCGCTTACGCATGGCATCCTCTCCGCATTAAACGCGGCGATCGTATATCAGCGCGTCCTTCGGATCAATGAGTCGTAGTTTAGGTATCGCAAAATCTTGTAGGGGCGACCCCCTGTGGTCGCCCGAAACAGGGCAAGCACGGGGGCTTGCCCCTACATTAACGCGTCGTTGAAATCAAAATTAAACGACAACCGACCAATGGCACAATTGAATGGGCAGCCCAATTCGTCACAAGAAGCGGCGCAATAGGGCCCGCCGGCTGACTACTTTCGGAAAAGCGCGAACCAGAAGTCTCGAACCACATCCATGAGGGGTCTGCCGAGAAAGAACTCCGAGGAGAAACTGACAACACCGAAGGCAACGACAATGATGAGAATAAAAAAGATAACAGGACCGAGTTTCGACATGACGTTAATCACTCCTCGGTATCGGAGTCGAAAACTATATTAACACCCACCAATAGTGGGTGCCAGCAATAGCGTTATGGACGTCGCGCAAGCGGACAAGCCGGTTGCGCAACGCAAAGACGCCGGTGCGTTGGATGCATCATCCGGCGAGGGGCTACCGCGGCCGTCATGATGGGCGAGGGGCCGATGGCGCTAGTTGGCCGCATGCGCAGGCGCACAGCAGGCGGCTTGCGCAGACTTTTTAGTGACCGTGGGAGCTTCCCAAACCGCGCGTAGATCCGACGAGTATGGGTAACGAATGCCATTCTCTTCGAGAATCTTCCCGGTAGCTTCCATCAGATCGGTGCGATTGAAGACCATGGTCTCATGGGTCAGCACGCCTGAGGCCGCAAATTTGAAGCTGATCTGCTCGTCGCGATTGTCGCGAAGTATCTCCGCCAGGTGGCGTAAGTTTTTCACCGGAACGCCGTTCACCTCGCTGAGCACGGCGCGATTAGGATCGTCATAACCTTTGGTAATGCGATGGGGAAATAACGGCGAGGCGACCACGACCAGCTCTTCGTTTTCAAAGGCGGGTTTGTCGTAGCGCCGGGTAATCAGAGGACTAGGCTGGCGACCGAAAGACGCTGGACGTTGATTACCGAGGCGATCGAGGTAGTCTTGAGTCGTTTGGGAAAAAACGAAGGGCCCGAGGATAAAAAACCTCGGTTGCGCCTCCATGAGATACGGGATGACCAACTCCCTTTGTGGCTGTACCGGCAAATTGATCTGGACAAGCCGACCATCCCTGTAAACCGTTAGTGGCAAGAGACCGTTCTTGGCAAACTTTTGCACGAGATACGAAGCCGAGAGACGAAGGTCATAACGGATCGCGACTTTGCCGTCGCTGTCGATCGGCATACCGCCTATTTGTGTGATGACGTCCCATTCTTGCAGCGGATACTCTGTGCCATTTCGGTACGGCTGTGCGACCATGACGCCGTTGATGCCTTTGGGAAGTCCGAGCCGGCGCCGCAGCGCCTCGTTTTCCACAGTTTGAACTAAATCGAACATCTGCGGTTTGCCGTTATACACGCCGTCCGCAATGTCGTTCAAAAAAAGCTGAATCTCTTCGACGGGAATCAGGTAGCCAATGTTTTGCGCATTCTGAATTAGACTGAATACCAGACCGACCAACTTGCCGTCGGATACTGCCGGACCCCCACTGTTCCCAAAGTTGAGCGCCGCGTCGACTTGGATACGCAATCCGGTCGCTTGATAGTAGTAATCGGTGTATTCGATGCGGGAAACTATGCCTTGCGTGACGGAAAGCTCCGTTCCGCCGGTCGGGTAGCCGTAGACATTCACGTTGTCCTTGACCCGAGGCAACTCTTGGGCGAATGGCAGGGCGCCGCGTTTTTCAAAAAAGGATTCGTCGTCGAGCTTCAAAACCGCCAAGTCCATCCCTGGCGTCATGGCTTCGACTCGTGCGGGAATGTAGCTGGACGACTGGTTCGGTTGTACATAAATCTGACTGGCGTATTTGACCACGTGCGCATTGGTAAGGATGCGCTTGCCGTCGATGACGACTCCAGAACCCTTTATCTGCTGGGGGCTGTTTTTGGTCCACGGGCGGAGCAGGTCCGGGGTCTGGTGAATCGCATGTATTTTGACGACCAGATCGCGGATATTGTCCTGGGCTTGTAACCATGAGGGCAAAAGAATGAAAAGGCAGATGGCAATAAAACCGGTAGCGGTTCGGTGCATGGCTTCTCCTTCTGATTAATGCATATAAAACCCGCCTATTATACACAAAGAATCGTATGAGTTAAGGGACTCGGTTGCAGTCGCGCAATTCTATCTTGACAGGGGCAGCCGCGGGAGCGTATCCGTCACGTAAGGAGCGTCGAGGGACGAGTGTCGGGTGTGGAATGACGCGATGAGTGTGGCATGGCGAGTTCGTCGTGTTAAATACCTCGCCAGCTACGGGCAAGAAGGAAGGAGGTAACCGTGTGGTACTTAGTATTGCGGCGTCCAATCAAGCCGCGGGAAGAGTGGACGGTCAGCTTGGACCAGCATCTGGTTTGGATGAAGGCGCAACATGAAGCGGGGAAAATTCTCTTTTCCGGTCCAACCACCGATCGAAAATATGGAGTTTACGTGATCCGCGCCTCCACTAAAGACGAAGCGGAGCAAATCGCCGCGACCGATCCCTACACAGCGGCCGGCTTTTGCGCCTTCGATCTGCTCGAATGGGAAGTGCATCAGATTATGGGCGCGGGACCGTTCACTGCGGCGGAAATGCGTGCGCACCGATGAGGCGAAGTGAGAGAGTTAGCGGAAGGGGGCATATTAGAGTGATGGAGAGAATGCGAAACGTGAAATCGATACGATACATCGCTCTTATTGGTTCTTTGGCGCAGCTGATTTCCGCCAACGTCCATGCCCAATCCGATTGGAAAAAGCAGTGGGAGGCGACCGTCGAGGCCGCGAAGAAAGAAGGTGAGGTAACGATCTATGGACCGCACAATCCGGTTTATCAGCAGGTCTGGGCGATTTTTCAGAAGTCCTATCCAGAGATAAAGTTTAGCTTTGTCCCGGGCAAAGGCTCGGATCACGCGCAACGGATTGTCGCCGAGCGCCGAGCCGGAAAATTTCTCGCCGATCTGCTCATGGGTGGTTCTTCGACCTACGCGTCATTCGCTCCGGGCACCTTGGCGGCGCTCAAGCCGCTGCTTATTTTACCGGAGGTTGGCGATCTGTCTGCCTGGTTTGACGGCAAGTTCTATTTTGCTGATCCGCAAAACAATGCGGCGCTGATTATCTCCGGCGAGATCGGCACCCGCCGGGGATCATACAACACGAAATTCGTAGATCCGAAGGAGATCCAATCTTGGTGGGATTTGCTCCAAGCGAGATGGAAAGGCAAGCTTGGCAGCTTTGATCCACGAGTTGCCGGCGGTGGCGGGGAAACCTTCATGTTCTTTTATTACACACCGTCGCTAGGGCCGAAATTTATCACGCGCATTCTCACTGAGACCGACATTGTGCTGACGCGGGATTTACAGCAGGGGACGGATTGGCTGGCGCAGGGAAAGATTCTCTTCTACATCGGCAGCGGCCAGCCGGTGATGAAAGCCAAGAAACAGGGGTTATCCGTCGATTTGATGCCCCACGCCTTGAAGGAAGGCGATATCATGGGCGGTGGCTCGTGCTGCATGGCGGTGATGAACAAAGCGCCGCACGCGAGCGCGACGAAATTGTTCGTCAATTGGATACTGTCGAAGGAAGGGCAGAGCGCTTGGCAAAAATATACCGAGGTGAACTCGCTGCGCATCGACATCCCGAAGAGCGATTTGCCGGCCGACGATATACCCCAAAAAGGCGTTCACTACTTCATGCTCAATTCTTCCAAGTACAACGATCAGGGCGGACGAAAGGCGTTGCATCAGATTGTCGAAGAGGCATTGAGAAAAGTTGGTAAGAGCACGTGAAGTGGAGGCAGAAAGTGCTTTGGAGTATTGGAGTGATGGAGTAATAATTTTTTGCCTTGATTAGAGCATGGCGACTGTTGGGGTGAGGAGCTCAAATGCAGACGATTGGCTTGATCGGTCTCGGTAACGCGGGTCGCCCGGTCGCGGAACGCATTCTTTCCAAAGGCTACGGACTCAATGTTTTCGACATTGATGGTGCGGCGGTCGACGCCGCGGTGCGGCGAGGTGCGAACGGAGCGAATTCAGCCGCCGATGCGGTGGGCGATACGACGGTCACACTGTTGCCGTCTTCGGTCGAATTACGCCAAGTCGTTTTCGGCGAGAGCGGTGTGTTTAAGAGTCTTCGACCGGGCATGACACTGATCGATCTGAGCGGCACCGACCCTGACTGTGCGCGCGAATTGCAACAGAGGCTTGCAGAAAAACAGGTGACCTTCATCGGCGGCACAATTCACGCGAGCGGAGCTCCTGCCGTCGTGATTCCTCAAGGGCGATTTTCAATTGTCGTCGGCGGAGAAAAGGCGAAACTTGGACCCGCGGTCGGATTTCTCAATGACGTCGCCGACACGATCATATGCCTGCCGGAACCGTGGATGCCCAAGGCGTTCAAGATTGCGATTATCTTGTACGCGACGACCAACAATATCATCACTGCGGAGATTTGCTCATGGCTGACGGCGCAGGGCAGCGATCCCAAACTGTTTCTGCAGCTCTTGCGGACGACCGGTTCGGAAGCTTCGTCTGCTCGCCTCGAAGAATTCATGAAGCGCAATAATAACGATGGTGGCGCGCTCAGCAATAGTTATAAGGATTTTCGCCAGGCCTTAGATATGGCTGCAAAATTGGAAATCCCAATGCCGTTGGCGTCGATGGCAAATCAGATTCAAGAGATGGGTCGAGCGACGGGTTTGCAGCGGTTCAACAGCCCGGCGGCAATGGGGAAATTATACGAGCTGATCACTGGCACGGATTTGAGCCAGGCGACATTCAATGCAGAGAAACGATTCCCCGAGAGTCGCGAGCCGAGAGTGGTGTATCTCGGTGAATAATGACAGGCGGCTTAGTTCAAAATTGCTTGGCCGAAGTTGAAACGTGACTCGTGACGAGCAGTCGTGATCGCTAGGACGGTATAATAACGCATTGCAAAAAATTCAAAAAAGATCTTGACAGGAGTTCTACCCAGCGTTAGTAGTTGAGTTAGCCCATTTCGAAGGGGTGAAAGAGCGGGGATAGAGCGCGCCTGTTCTCGACTCTTTAAGAAGTAGAGGTGTTCATGAACGGACAAGATAATCCGCCGGGCTATTCAAGCCCGCGATCGGCGGGCGCCAGCAACGCGGTCAGTTTATCAGTTGGGCAGCGAGCTGTGTGAATCAAGCCCTCAAGTTGAGCACCAAATGGTGCGAACCCGAATTCGGGTCAATCAGCAGGTTGGGCTTCCCCAAAGCGGACTCGCAACCAGACTAACGATAAGCTAGACCGATAAAACGCTGAGCGAATCGTTCGGAGCGGGCCGCAGTGAAGTAAAAATAATCAAAAGCTAAGTTGACGCGATGGCGTCAAGAAACGGGCAGCCTTCCTAGGGAGGCTGCCCGTTTCGCTTTTAACAATACGAATTCCTCGGAATTTTTCTAACCTAAGCTGAACCAAGTAAGAAACAACTTCACCTGATAACTGGCAGAGGAGTCGCAGGCAGCCGAGTTGCGGCGGTAGGGGCACGGCATGCCGTGCCCCTACCGCTATTGACGCAAGAGCTTACCGTAGCCTTCGATAGATATTCTCATGCCGAGCGTTTGCATTACCCACCATAGCGAAGCGGCGGTGCTCGACACCACTGGACGTTGGGTATCGTCTTCCAATTCCTGCACGTAGGCAACCGAGCGCCAGCGGCCTTGAATGAGCAAACTTTCGACGTCACGGTGGCGACGAAACAGCTCACGGGCGACTTTATAGGAAGCGTAATCCGGCAGTTTAGCTTGATCGACTGGTCTGGCAACTTCCAAACCTTGGATCGCCAGTACCTTTACACCGCCATCTTCGTAATATTTTTTGACCGCTTGGTTGACGGTTTCTTTATACGCGGTGGCGATGACGGTTGTGCGGACTTGCAAATGCTTTAGCGCCTGGACCGTGGCGCTCATCGCGGTGCTTACCGGTAGGCCGACCTGCTTCGACAATTTGGCGACGACGTCCTCTTCTGCAGCATAACCGCGCTGCGTGCCCAGAGTGATGCCGCCCATCAGGATCGCATCGCATTCTTCGGCGGCGAATATTCCCAGGCCGGCTCCTAGTGCATCGATGGCTTTGTTGAATTCCTCTTCCGTGTGCGCCTGAACGTTGAGTCCGGAGGCGACGATGGTGAAGCCTTTCGGTAATATCAAGTCCCAATCCGAAGGTGTTTCGAACACCGAGGGTGATAGATAGCCGATGCGTGCTTTCCAGCCTGACAATTATACTCCTTTACTCGTGTAGTTGAGGTTCAAGTTGACTATTTGGCACCAAAGTTCCGTGACCTTGAGTCGGCTCTTACGCTGTCTGAAATCCCCCGGCGTGTTACTTATCGCAATGCATCGCATATGGAAAGTCTTTCGAATCATTTGGCGAAATGACGCGCGCCAGTTTTTTTTGGTTGAGCTCAAAAATGGCGCTTGCATTGCCGCAGCCAGTCAGTAAACTAAAAAGTTAAAAAAGTTTATTTAGGCGCTGCCTGGGAAAAATGTAATTTCAATCGTCAAAAGCAATGAGTCATGACTAATGGAGGTTTGTAAATGATTTCCTTTATATTATAGAGGTATCGTTTATATTTCATGTATTAACATATGAATTTTACATGCTTTATATTTCAATCTTTTGCAGCGCGTCGGATCCTATCCATAGCGGCGGTGGTGGTCCTCTCCTCAGTGGGGCAGGCACTCGCCAACTCCGGAGACAGCATGGAGTTCAATCGTCGCGCCACCGCGACGGCTCAAATTCTTGCAGGCATTACACCAAACCCGCTGGACCCCGCGCTCAAACGACTCGTCGAAGCGGACACGTTCAAAGAACATCAGCAGTGGATGACATCAAGTTGGGCTCAAGTGCGCGGGCGCATTCAAACCATGGAGACTTGGCGCAGCCATGAGATCAAGATACCGGGCGCGCAGAAGAAAACTTTGCTTTATCCATTTAGCGGCCCCGACTTTCTCAATGCCTATACTCTTTTCCCAGACCATGGGCGATACGTCTTTTTTAGTCTCGAGCGACCGGGAACGATGCCGGATTTGGAATCGGTGACGCCGGTACAATTTACCAAGTTGTTGCAAGATGTGCGCAGCGCGTTCCATGATATCTTCGAGCGCAATTATTTTATTACCTCATATATGACCAAGCAGCTTACGACGCCGTGGATTCGCGGCACCGTGCCGGTGATGTCGATCATGATGGCGCTCATGAACCGCCGCATCGTGCGGATCGAACCGCTCGACCTCTTCCCGGAGCTCACCCAAGATTATGACGCCCCGGATGCCAAGCGGCCGCCAGTGATGATGCGGGCCGTACGCATCGAGTTCGCCAACCCCGGCGTGTCCGGAACGCAGCAACTTTATTATGTTGCCCTTGATGCGACCGACAAGGCGCTGGAGTTTTATCCTGACTTTCTCAGTTGGGCCAGTCAGCATAAGCCAGCGACGGTCCTCCTGAAGTCGGCATCCTACTTGCTGCACGATAACCAATTCTCAAAAACCCGCGCAATGCTCTTGGATGCGGCCGATGTTGTCGTGCAAGACGACACTGGAATCCCGTACCGCTACCTTAGTCAGAATCCCTGGCAGGTGAAGCTCTACGGACGATACAGTAGGCCCATCCGCCCAATGAAATACGGTTATCAAAAGGATCTCGAGGAAGCGTATAGCTCGCGGCAAGAGCAGGTGCCATTGCCATTTCCTTTCGGATATCATTGGCGCGGGCAAAAATCCGGTCTTATCGTTGCGCACCGCTAACGAGGCGTTCCCGTGTCGCGGCGGTTGTCTTTCAGCATGGTGCTGCTGATCATGGCTGCTAGCTGCGGTGCCGGCCCGATTACGCGAAGATCTTTTCGCACCAGTGACGGCGTCAACTTATCCTATCTCGAAACCGGGCATGAATATGCCGGAAAAAAATCCCTAGCCATCGCACTGGTTCCGGGTTGGTCCATGCCCGCGGCGATTTGGCGACGGCAGCTAGAAACCCTCGGTCAAAACTATCACACGCTGGCACTGGATCCGCGTGGTCAAGGGGAGTCGGATGTCCCGGCTGTCGGTTACACGGCAGAACGGCGTGCCACAGATCTTAAAGAATTCCTTGAGCCTCTCTCCAATATCCTCCTAGTCGGCTGGTCCTTAGGCGGTATCGAGTCACTACAGTACATTCATATATACGGCGCCGGTCGTCTTGCCGGTCTAATTCCAGTCGACAGCTCGGTCGGCGAAGAACCGGCGCCGTCGCCGGGCGGCGCGTTCAAACAGCGCTTGCGCGAGGACCGCGACAAGGCACTGCATGAGTTTATGCGGGCGATTTTTGCCAAGCCGCGCAGTGAAGAAGAGATAAGCGAGCTGGTGCGCGGGGCAAAAAGAATGGCGTTGGAAGACAGCTTGGCGTTACTGGATTATCCCTTTGAGCGGCTCCACTGGAGACGCATTACCCGGGCTTTCAAAAAGCCTCTGCTCTACGCCGTCACGCCGCAGTTTGCGGCGCAAGCGGCAAATCTCAAGAAAAACCGGCCGGCGACTGAAGTGCAAGTTTTCAAAGCGGCGGGCCATGCGCTCTTCGTCGACCAACCGGAGCGGTTTAATAGGTCGATCGAAAATTTCGCAAAGTCCCTTTCGCGCTAACGAAATACGTTGGCGGATTTGACAATCACCGCACAGCACGTAAAGCGCCCATATAATTCGAAGAGGTCAACCATAGGGGGTTGCCGATACAAGACGCTTTCAGCTCTGAAACGTTAGAGGTACGGCTTACCGCACCCGGTTGAACAGCGGGAAAAAACGAGGTTTCGCTTTATCGGATCTTCGATCGCGCGGCCGCCAGGACGCCGCTGTCTTCGAGGTTACGCACGAAAACCGGATTGATGAGTTGGTTGAAATCAACCTGCGCGACTTTTGGATTGATCTTCGCGACGATTTTCTGAACGATCTTCCACGCGGCGGGGTCGGGCATGAGCTCGACGGTGGCCATGATGGCGAGAACTTTGTAGGACGCTTCGGCATCTTCCGGTTTCGGAAAGCGGAAGGCCTTGCGCAGGATTTCGACGATTTCCGGCTTGGCGTTGGGATCGTGAATCAACACGACCGCGTCCACCAATCCTTTGAGCAAGCGCGAGATTTGATCGGGAGAGCTCGCGGCCGATTCGCGCAAAAAACAAATTGTCGTGCCTTGATAGGGAAAGTTGAGTTTGCCGATATCGGCGAGCACGTTGGCGCCCGCGCGTTTTGCCGCCTCGCTGAAACTATACGGAATCACGGTGGCGTCGACGCCGCCCGAGCCCAAAGCCTGTGTGACCGTCGCCGTGTCGCCGAGGATGCGCATTTTAAGATCGTATTTTTCCGGGTCGATCCCGAGCTGATCTAGAGCGATCATCGTCTGAAGCCAAAAGCCGCCACCGATGCTTTGCACGCCGAAGGTTTTACCGCGCAAATCTTCCAAAGTGCGAAGCTCTTTGCGCGCCACCAGCTCGCGAGGAATTTTTTGCACCGGCGAGGCGACGCATTGAATTTTCATGCCGCCCGCCGCGGCGCTGAGCGCATTGCCGGGTGAGCCGTAATTGTATTGAACCTGGCCCGAGGAGAGCGTGGCCATACTGAGCGCGCCGTTGCGCATTTGGACGAGGCGAACGTCAAGCCCGTATTTTTTAAAGGTGCCTTTTTCGGTGCCGACCCACATTGGGCCCACCGTTTCGTTTTGCCCGGCATAGGCGACGAGGATTTGGGGAAGGTTCTGTGCCGAAACGGTTGATGGCGCCGCGGTTGCGATCAATGCGAGATTCACCACGAGCGTGATAATTTGCCGAAGTATCGAGATTACGGCTCTGTGTTTGTGCAGGCAAAGCGAATACTGCATGAGCTTCTCCGATTTTGTTCGCGCCAACTTATTGCCAAAGGCGTTTGAAAAATCCGGATTTTTCCAACTCATCCACGTAGCGATTGTCGTAATAGGCCGTGAGCGGTGTTTTTTGCGCGGCTGTCGCATCGATCAATTTCAAACCGACGAGCTGCTCGGCCAGATCTTTGAAAACCTCCGGCGGCACGCGCGGATCTTTGGCGAATGCATCGATACCGGCCTGGTAACTCTCATCGAGCATGTTCTGCCGTGTCACTTTGGTGTATTTGCCGAGAACTTTAGTGGCGAAAGTTTTGTCTTCGTGGATTTTTTTTAAGCCATCGTAGACGGCCTCGATAAAACGTTTGACGATATCGGCATTCTTTTCGGCGAAAGCGCGGCGCGCCACGATTCCCTGCTCAATGAAGCGAATATTCATGTCGCGAATCTGTTTGATGCTGACGAGCTCGCGGAAGCCCTTTTCGCGCAGCACCACACTTTGCGGCGCTGGAATCATGGCGCCAGCGATAGCGTTGGTGCTGAGCGCAGTCATTGATTCCGGGTAACCGCCGGTTTGGACGATGACCGCGTCGGCAACGCTGGAGCGGTCTAATATCGCCTTGGCCGTAAAGTGCGACACCGAACCGAAGCGGGTGACGCCGACTCTTTTGCCGCTCAATTGTGCCACTTGCGTAATCGCCGGTTGCACGTACAACGGAACGCTAAATGATTTGACCAGCGCAGCGACCTGAATCACGTCGCCGCCTTTGAGCACGTTGGAGATCACCGCCGGCCCGGCCATGCCCGCCAGATCCGCTTCGCCCGCCAGCATGGCCTGCACGATCAAAGACGATGCGCCGGCGAAGACCGGCTCTACTTCGAGTCCATGCTTCTCGAAAAGCTTAGCCTCGTAGGCAACCAGCCAGGGGAGACTGTGATACGAGATCGGTGAGTAGGGAAATTTAATTTTTTCGAGCGCCGTGGCCGGTTCGACGATGGCGATCACTACGGCTAGGAATGCGAGAGCACACAATAGACGTCGCTGCATCTCTGCTATCCTCTTGGTGAGGTTACCGCAACTTGTTATTCCCGGTTGCGAATGACGGGTTAAATTTTGTAAAAGCGGCGCGCGTTTACTCCCAGTATTGCCTCTTTGTGTTCATCCTCGAGGTCGTGACGTTCGACGATTTCGTTAATCTCCTCCATGCAGTTGTCGAGGGAAATCTCGTGCGGGAAGTCTGAGGCGAACATGAAGGGCTCGGGGCCGACGCGCTCGATGGCGTAGGCGAGCGCCTTCTCGTTGCCTTCGCAGCTGACGAACAGTTTGCCGCTGGTAAAATAATCCACGGGCTTGCGTTGAATACGCAGGCCGCCATACTCCAGCTCTCGTTCCAAGCGATCGATAACCATGGGAATCCAACTCGTGCCACCCTCGAGAAACCCGACGCGCAAGCTGGGGAACTCGTCGAACACGCCATCGACGATCATGCCGGTGGCGGCGATGGCGAGGGG
>WNFZ01000757.1_pt1 | contig 31092 bp, 29 predicted proteins | sample 5400081 | NCBI WGS metagenome assembly WNFZ01 (sample SAMN13153365, study PRJNA577476) | soil metagenome | isolation source: 80 cm soil or saprolite under grassland replicate 1 | place: USA:California | collected 2016-06-15 | reverse complement strand
AAGTTCACAGCGTTACGGCGGCCCATAGCGGAGGGGAAACGCCCGGACCCATTCCGAACCCGGAAGCTAAGCCCTCCAGCGCCGATGGTACTGCACCCGAGAGAGTGTGGGAGAGTAGGACGCCGCCGGACATCTCATCTTGAGGGCCGCCCGATGGGGCGGCCCTCAACGTTTTTCCGCCCTGCGCGTAGGGTACGCCGGCGGTCAGGAAGGATGTACTCGTGAGCGCAGCATCGCCGTACCGGCGTGGAGACGACCCGCGCCGAGGATCTCGCGGCGGACAGCCGCGCGGTCCCCGGCGGGACGACCGGGAGCGCCGCGGCGACGGCGAGCGGGGGCGACCCGACCAGCGATGGCGCACCGAGGGCCCGGGCGGCCACCGAGGTGAGCGAGACCAGCGTGACGGTCGGGACCAGCGTGACGGTCGAGACCGTCGCGACGCTGGCGGCGGCCGCGACTCGGGTGGCCGGAGGGGCGCTTCAGGCGGGCGTGGGTCCGACGACCGGCCCGGGTTCCGCGGTCGACCCGAGCCAGGCGGGCGTCCGGAGTCTCGTGGACGCCCCGAGCGTGGTGAGCGCCCCGAGCGTGGTGAGCGCCGCGACTTTCGGGGCCGTGATGACGCTCGGGATCGTAACGGCGGCCCGCGAGGCGGCGGCCCCCACGGCGATCGGCCGTGGAGCGACCGGCGTGACGACCGTCCGGGCGATTGGCGGGGCCGGGGTGACCGGCGGGATGACCGTCCGGGCGACTGGCGGGACCGGGGTGACCGGCGGGACCGCGGCGACTGGCGTGGCGGCGGGCCTGGCGGTGGCCGAGATCGCGGCCAGGCACCGCGAAGCGACTTCGAACCTCGGTGGCAGAGCCGGGACTCGGGCGCGCGTCCCGGTCCGGTGCCCCGCCCCGGCGGGCAACGCAGCGGTCCGCGCGACGGCGGCCAGTGGCGGGGCGGCGAGGGCCGATGGGAGTACCGCGACCGGGCAGCCGGTGGCGGTGCGGGCCGGGACCGGCGCGGTGACCGGGAGGGCCGCCCGCAACGGCCGGCGGCCTCCTACGAACGCCGCTATGAGCGACCACGCGAGGACCGACCACGCGAGGACCGACCACGCGAGGACCGGCCGCGCGAGGACCGGCCGCGCGACGACCGACCCCGTCATGACCGTCCCCGCAGTGAGGACCGGCCGCGCCACGATCGGCCGCGAGACGACAGACCGCGCGAGGATCGGCCGCGCGACGACCGACCCCGTCATGACCGTCCCCGCAGTGAGGACCGGCCGCGCCACGATCGGCCGCGAGACGACAGACCGCGCGAGGATCGGCCGCGCGACGACCGAGCTGGCGATGACCGAACCCGGGAGGACTGGCGCCGCCAGGATCGGCCGCGGTACAGCCGGGATGCCGGGGGCGACCGCGAACCCCGTGGACCCGAGCTCGACGAGGAGATCAGCGCCCGCGACCTCAACCCGGAGGTGCGCGCCGAGCTGAGCTCGCTCGCCCGCCCGGTGGCCCAGACCGTGGCGCGCCGGCTGGTCGCCGTCGGCCGGCTGGTGGACCAGGATCCCGAGGCGGCGCTGGCCCACGCCGTCGAAGCCCGCCGGCTCGCCTCGCGGATCGCCGGGGTACGCGAGGCGGTCGGCCTCGCCGCGTACCACGCCGGGCAGTGGCAGCTCGCCATCGCGGAGCTGCGTGCGTACCACCGGATGAGTGGCCGGCAGACGCACCTGGCGGTGCTTGCCGACAGCGAGCGGGCGCTTGGCCGGCCGGAACGTGCGATCGACATCTTCCGCAACGCCGACCGCAGCCAGCTCGACCAGGCCGGCGCCGTCGAGCTGCTGATCGTCGCGGCGGGCGCGCGCAGAGATCTCGGCCAGCTCGACGCCGCGGTCGCCATGCTGCAGGTACCCGAGCTGACGTCCACGCCGGATGCGCCCTGGGCGCCGAGGCTGCGGTACGCGTACGCCGATGCGCTGCTGGCGGCCGGCCGGCGGGACGAGGCCCGAGAGTGGTTCGCCAGAGCCGCCGAGGTGGACGACGATCTCGCCACCGACGCGGTGGAGCGGCTGCTCGACCTCGACGGCGTAGTCCTCGACGACTTCGAAGACGACATCGAAGAGGACGTGGAGGACGACGACGTGGACGACGAGACCGGGGACGCGGCCGACGAGACCGGGGACGCGGCCGAGGAGGTCGGGGACGCGGAAGCCGGCGAGGCCGAGGACCACGAGAAGACCGAGGGCGAGGACCCGCGGGAGTGAGCGGCGGCCGGCTCGTAGTCGACGGGTACGACCTGGTCATCCTCGATCTGGACGGTGTCATCTACCTCGGCGACCAGCCGATACCCGGGGCCTCGGACGCGGTCGCCCGGTTGCGGGCGGCCGGTATGCCCGTCGCCTTCGTCACCAACAACGCCTCCCGTCGCCCGGCCGAGGTGGCCGCGCTGCTCGCGTCGCTCGGCGTACCGGCCACCGCGCTCGAGGTGGTCACCTCGGCCGTGGCCGCCGCCAGGCTGCTCGCTACGAGCCTTCCGGCTGGCAGCCCGGTGCTCGTCGTAGGCGCGCCGGCGCTGGCGGCGGAACTGGCCGAGACGGGGCTACGGGTGGTCGATGAGGCGGCTGATCTGCCGGTCGCGGTCGTGCAGGGGTACGGCCCGCAGGTCGGTTGGGCGCAGCTCGCCGAGGCTTGCGTGGCGGTACGGGGCGGGGTGCGCTGGGTGGCGACCAACACCGACCGTACGCTGCCCTCGCCCCGGGGACCGTTGCCCGGCAACGGCGCGTTGGTAGCGGCGCTCGCTACGGCTCTGGGTCGCGGGCCAGACCTCGTGGTGGGCAAGCCGGAACCGGCGCTGTTCGGCCAGGCGGCGGAGCGTACGGGGAGCCGGCGTCCGCTGGTGGTCGGCGACCGGCTCGACACCGACATCGAGGGCGCGCACCGTGCCGGCATGGACAGCATGCTCGTCCTCACCGGTGTGGCCCGGCCGGCTGACCTGCTCGCGGCGCCACAACAGCGGCGGCCGACCTACCTTGCCGACGACCTCAGTGGACTGTTCGCGGTGGACAGCGCGCCGGCACCGCAGACCGGCGGCTGGCAGGTCAACCGTCATGGTGTGGACCGGCTGGTGCTGTCCGGTGACGGCACCCCACTGGATGCGCTACGGGCGCTGTGCACCGCTGCCTGGTCCCAGCCCGCGACCGTCTCGAACGTTGTCGCGGACGGCCCGGCGGCGGCCGCGGTGCTCAAGGCGCTGGGGTTGGCCGGTTGAGGGGTGGGAACAACCGGCGCTCGCCGGGGCTTGCCTGCGGTCATAGCCCGTCAGCGGTCGTAGACGTCAAAGGAGCTTGCGCAGCTTCATCAGGTCGAACAGGCTCGCGTCGATCTTGATCCGGCCGCTCGCCCACGCCGATGTGACGTTAAGCTGGCCGTTGACCAGGGCGACGAGATCATCGCTGCTGGAGGTCAGGCGCAGCTTGGCCTTCGGGTCGTCGCCCTCGGCCAGGTCGAGGATCCGGCCGTCCTTGAGCCGCCCATGGAATGCCACGTTCAGATCGCTCACCCGGCACGCGAGCGTCCGGTCGAAGTCCAGCTTCACGTCACCGGCATTGTTCGCAAGCCTCGCCGCCAGCCCCTCAAGGGCCGCTCGGCACTGCTCGACCGTCGCCATTGGTACACCCCGTCGTCTTCCGTCACGTCGAACGGCACGCTACCGCACGACCGCCGCAGCCGCCCGGTAGCGTGGCATCAACGCCGTTGGTGCGGGGCTTTCGGGTTTGCGACGAAGGAGAAGGCAGCATGGGCCAGCAAGCATGGCGGGCGTACGCGGAGATGGCGCTCGGCATGACCGACGCGTCGCGGAAGAAGGCGACCAAGGCCGTCAAGAGGCTGCTGGGCAGGGGTGGCGCCACCGCCGAGCAGCTCCAGGGGCTCGCGGAGGACCTGCGGCAGACCAGCGCCGCCAACCGGGAGGCCCTGACGAAGCTGATCCGCGTCGAGCTGGATCGGGCGCTGGGCAGGGTGGGCCTGGCCACCGCCGACGAGGTCGCCGACCTGACCGCTCGCGTCCGCGAGCTGGAGAACCAGCTCAGCCAGGCGCGGACCGCGGCGCCGGCCGTCGTGGAGGCCGCCGGTAACGGAGCACCGGCCGGTGTGACGGCCACGGGCCGTGCCCAGCCGGCCGCCGAGCTCGGCGACGCCGTGGCCGCCGCCGTGCCGAGCCGGCCGCCGAGGAAGGTGGCCAAGAAGACGGTGCCGGGCAGGGCCGAGCCGGCCGCGCCACCGGCCGCGACGGCCGGCGGCACCGCGAAGGGCGGCACCGCGGCCCGCGGCACCGCGGCCCGCGGCACCACAGCCGGCCGCACGGCGGCCGGCACCACGAAGAAGGCCAGCCCGGCCAAGAAGACCGTGGCGAAGACCGTGGCCAAGAAGGCGCCCACCAAGCGGGCGGCCGGTCAAGGCGGCCAACCGTGACCGAGCCGGCGGCGGACGCGACGCCGGAGACGACCAAGGCGGACGGCACCAGGGCGGACGGCACCAAAGCGGACGGCACCAGGGCGGACGACGAGAGCGGCGGGATCCCGCGTACCGGCCATCCGGCGGTCGACACGGCGCTGGCCAGCCTGGCGGCCGCCGGCGAGCTGCCACCGGAGGGACAGATCGAGGCGTTCGAGTCAACCCACCAGACGCTGCGCGAGACGCTGTCGACCATCGAGGAGAGCTAGGAAGCCCCAATGGCGCGCCGGACCCGACTCGACGCCGAGCTGGTACGCCGTGGCCTGGCCCGGTCCCGGCAACAGGCCGCGGCGCTGGTCAGCTCCGGCCGGGTCGAGGTCCGTGGGTCACCGGCCAGCAAGCCGGCCGCGATGGTCGATCCCGCCGACCCGGTGCGGGTGCTCGACAGCAGGGAGGCGGACGGGTACGTCTCGCGGGGCGCCCACAAGCTCGCCGGCGCGCTGGCCGTGTTCGCCGGTCAGGGGCTGACCGTGGCCGGCAAACGGTGCCTGGACGCGGGAGCCTCCACCGGCGGGTTCACCGACGTCCTGCTGCGCGCCGGCGCGGCCGAGGTGGTGGCGGTCGACGTGGGGTACGGCCAGCTCGCCTGGTCGTTGCGGACCGATCCCCGGGTACGCGTGGTGGACCGCACCAATGTGCGTACTCTGCCGGTTGAGGTGATCGGCGGACCGGTGGCGCTGACGGTGGCCGACCTGTCGTTCATCTCCTTGCGGCTGGTGCTGCCGGCGCTGACCGCCTGCACCGAGCCCGACGGAGGCCTGGTCCTGATGGTCAAGCCACAGTTCGAGGTCGGCCGGGAACGCGTCGGTGTCGGCGGTGTGGTGCGCGAGCCGGCGCTGCGCGCGGAGGCGGTGCTCACGGTCGCCCGGGCGGCCCAGGCGCTCGGCTGGGGCACCGCGGGCCTGACGCCCAGCCCGCTGCCCGGACCGGCGGGCAATGTCGAGTACTTCCTGTGGCTACGCCGCGACGCGGGCCCGGTCGAGGAGGCGGCGGTGCGCGAGGCCACGTCATGACCCGCGAGGCGTTGCTGGTGACCCACACCGGCCGGCGGGGCAGCGGCGGTCACGCGCTCACCGTCGTCAAGGACCTGACCGAGGGTGGCTTCGTGGTCCGGGTCATCGCCGAGGAGGCCGCGGCGCTGGACCTGCCCGGCGTGGTACCGGTGACCGGTGCCGCCGCGGCCGAAGGCGTGGAGATCGTGCTCGCGCTCGGCGGGGACGGCACGTTGCTGCGGGCGGCCGAGCTGGCCCGTCCGGCCGGCGCCCCGCTGCTGGGCATCAACCTCGGCAGGGTCGGGTTCCTCGCCGAGGCGGAGATCGACGACCTGGACCAGCTGGTCCGCGACGTGGTCGCCGGGGCGTACACAGTGGACGAGCGGCTCACCATCGACGTCGCGGTGGAGAGCGGCGGGCGGGTCATCGCGCGCTCCTGGGCGCTCAACGAGGCGACGGTGGAGAAGGGCGCCCGGGAGAAGATGCTCGAGGTGCTCGTCGACGTCGACGGGCGGCCGCTGTCGCGGTACGGCTGCGACGGGGTGGTGTGCGCGACGCCCACCGGGTCCACCGCGTACGCGTTCTCGGCCGGTGGACCGGTGGTCTGGCCCGAGGTGGCGGCGCTGCTGCTGGTACCGATCAGCGCCCATGCGCTGTTCAGCCGTCCGCTGGTGATCTCCCCGACGTCGGTCATCACCATCAGCGTCGACCCGTACACCACGTTCGCGCTGCTGTGCTGCGACGGGCGGCGCATCTTCGACCTCGCCCCGGGCTCCAGCATCACCATCCAGCGCGGGGCGCTGCCGGTCCGGGTGGTACGCCTGCGACCGCAAGCCTTCACCGACCGGCTGGTGGCGAAGTTCGCGCTGCCGGTGGATGGCTGGCGCCGCAACAACACGCACTGATGTACGAAAAATGCTCACCGGCGCCGGCCTGTCGAGTGGAGGACTGTCGGACGTCGCGGCTACTGTCGGGCTCGTGCTGGAGGAGCTCCGCATCACCGGACTCGGCGTCATCGAAGACGCCACGCTGCCTTTGGGTCGGGGCCTGACCGTCATCACCGGCGAGACGGGCGCCGGCAAGACCATGGTCGTCACCAGCCTGGGCCTGCTCTTCGGCGGCCGCGCCGACGCCGGGCGGGTCCGCTCCGAGCCCGGTCGCGCCGTGGTGGAGGGGCGGCTGCGGCTGGCCACGGGAGTCGCCGCGGCGGTGCACAACCGGGTGCTCGACGCCGGTGCTGAGCCCGACGACGACGGGTCGCTGCTGCTCAGCCGTACTGTGACGGCGGAAGGCCGGTCTCGCGCGCACGTCGGCGGGCGCGCGGTGCCCGCATCGCTCCTGGCTGAGGTGGGCGAGCACGTGGTCGCCGTGCACGGCCAGTCGGACCAGCTGCGCCTGTTGCGCCCGGCCGAGCAGCGCGCCGCGCTGGACCGGTTCGCCGGACCCGACCACGAGAAGCTGCTCGGCCGCTTCCAGGAGCTGTACGCGCAGTGGCGCGCCGTCGAAGACGACCTGGTCGACCGGCGCCGCAACGCCCGCGAGCGCAACCAGGAGGCCGACCTGCTGCGGCTGGGCCTGGACGAGATCACCCGGGTCGACCCGCAGCCCGGCGAGGACGAGGCCCTGCGCGAGGAGGCGCAGCGGCTCGAACACGCCGAGGGGTTGCGCATCGCGGCGCAGGCCGCACACCAGGCGGTCAGCGGCGGCTCGGACGGCGGCGACGACGCGCCCGACGCGGTGAGCCTGCTCGGTTCGGCCCGCCGCACGCTGGAGGCGCAGTCCGGGGTCGACCGGGTCCTGGGCGACCTCGCGGCGCTGCTGGAGGAGGCGGCGGCGCTGGTCGCCGATGTGGCGAGCGAGCTGAGCGGCTACCTGCAGGCGCTGGACGCCGACCCGGCGCGGCTGGAAGCGATCTACGAGCGGCGGGCGGCGCTGCGCGGATTGACCCGCAAGTACGCCGAGGACGTCGACGGGGTGATCGCCTGGGCCGAACGGGCCCGCGCCCGGCTGGCCGACCTGGAGACCTCCGACGAGCAGCTGGAGGAGCTGGACCGCGAACGGCGGCGGCTGGCCGGTGAGGTGGCCGAGCTGGCGGCGGTCGTCTGCGCCGCGCGGCGGGAGGCGGCGGCCCGGTTCTCCAGCGAGGTGACCGCCGAGCTGGTCGGGCTGGCCATGCCGCATGCCCGGATCGAGGTCGTCGTGGTTGCGGCCAAGCCCGGCGGAGGGGCGCCAACGCTCGTCGTCGCGGGGACCGAGGCGGCCGTCGGCCCGGAGGGCGCCGACGAGGTGGAGATCCGCCTGCTGGCGCACCCGGGTGCACCGGCGCTGCCCCTGCAGCGCGGCGCCTCCGGCGGTGAGCTGTCCCGGGTGATGCTCGCGATCGAGGTGGTCTTCGCCGGGGCCGGCGGTCCGCCGACGCTGGTCTTCGACGAGGTCGACGCCGGCGTGGGCGGCCGGGCGGCGGTCGAGATCGGCCGGCGGCTGGCGCGCCTGGCCCGCGACCACCAGGTACTCGTGGTGACGCATCTGCCCCAGGTCGCGGCCTTTGCCGACCGGCACCTCGTGGTGGCGAAGGACACCACCGGCGCCGTGACCACCAGCGGCGTGCGTCGGGTTGAGGACACCGAGCGCTCCCGGGAGCTGGCCAGGATGCTCGCCGGGCTGCCCGACTCCGACCTGGGGATCGCCCATGCCGAGGAGCTGCTGGCCGTGGCCAGCAGGGAGAAGGGCTACCCATAGCCGCCTTTCGACTAGCCCCGGCGGTGAGGGGTACGTAACCGTCCTGTTCGGCAGTCGTCATGGATGTCGTGACCACGCCGTTGTGCTGCACGTGCCAGGATGGATTCCGATGCGTCTGCCAACCTTGCGTAGGACCCGGTCAGCCGAGCCGGGCGCGATCACTGGCGCGGTACGACTCGATCGGCGTACCAAGCGGCTCGCCGGACGGCTGCGTCCGGGCGAGATCGCCGTGATCGACCATGTCGACCTCGACCGGCTGGCTGCCGATCAGCTGGTGGCCGTGGGCGTGGCGGCGGTGCTGAATGCCAAGCCGTCGGTGTCTGGACGGTACCCCAACCTCGGCCCCGAGGTGCTGGTCAAGGCGGGTATCCCGCTGGTGGACGACCTCGGCGACGAGCTGTTCGACCTGCTCCGCGACGGCGACGTCGTGGTGATCGAGGGCGACGTCGTGTGCCGCGACGGGGAGCCGGTGGCGAAGGGCACGCGGCAGGACGCCGAGGCGGTGGCCAGGGCGATGGCCGACGCCCGCGAAGGGCTGTCGGTGCAGCTTGAGGCGTTCGCGGCCAACACGATGGAGTACCTCAAGCAGGAGCGGGACCTGCTGCTCGACGGCGTGGGTGTGCCCGACATCTCCACCCGCATCGCCGGCCGGCACTGCCTGATCGTGGTCCGCGGCTACGACTACAAGGCCGACCTCGACGTGCTGCGCCCCTACATCCGCGAGTTCAAGCCGGTGCTCATCGGGGTCGACGGCGGCGCCGACGCCCTTATCGAGGCCGGCTACACGCCCGACATCATCGTCGGCGACATGGACTCGGTCACCGACGACGTGCTGCGGTGCGGCGCCGAGGTGATCGTGCACGCCTACCCCGACGGGCGCGCGCCGGGACTGGCCCGGGCGCACGAGCTCGGTGTCGAGGCGATCGTGTTCCCGGCCGCGGCGACCAGCGAGGACATCGCGATGCTGCTCGCCGACGAGAAGGGCGCCTCGCTCCTCGTCGCCGTGGGCACGCACGCCACGCTGGTAGAGTTCCTCGACAAGGGGCGCGGGGGGATGGCCTCCACGTTCCTGACGAGGCTGAAAGTCGGGGGCAAGCTCGTCGACGCCAAGGGCGTAAGCCGCCTGTACCGCCAGAGCATGTCCGGCTCGTCGCTGTTGTTGCTTGTGCTCTCCGCGATCGCGGCCATGGCATCGGCGGTGGCGGTGTCCACCGTCGGGAAGGCGTACCTCGGCGTCATCGCGGAGTGGTGGGACAACCTGATGTTCTCGCTGTTCTCGTGACCAAGAGGCGTTTTTCGTGATCAACTTTCGGTACCACGTGGTCTCGCTGACCGCGGTGTTCCTCGCGCTCGCCATCGGGCTCGTCGTCGGCACGGCCGCGCTCAACGGCCCGGCCGTCGACGCGCTCAACGACCAGGTCAACGGGCTGCGCAAGCAGAACGACCAGTACCGTGACCAGGTCAACCACCTCAAGGAGGACGCCAACCGGCAGGAGGACTTCGCCAAGCAGGCGGCGCCGATCCTGCTCGGCGACAAGCTCGTGGGGCGCCGGGTGCTGGTGGTCACCACGTCGTCGGGCGGCAAGTACGTGCAGCCGGTGCTCGACATGCTGCAGGCCGCCGGGGTGAAGGTGACCGCCCGGTTGGAGGTGCAGCCCAAGTTCACCGACCCGACCCGCAACGAGGACCTGCTCGACGTGGCGCATGGCGCCCGGCCGCCGACCGTGACCGACCTGCCGGCCAACAGCAACGGCGTGGAGACCTCCACCGCACTGCTCGCGGCGGTGCTGCTCGACCACGCGCCCAGCGTCGGCCCTGACGTGACCCTGTCGGTGATCCGCGCGTACACGTTCGGCAACTTCCTGATCGTGACCGGTGACGTGACCGGGCCGGCCGAGGCGGTCGTGGTCATCGCCGGCGGGCCCGACGTGGACCGGGAGGCGGCCAAGAAGAACGAGGCGGTGGTGACCCTCATCGAGCAGCTCGACAAGGTGGCGCCGATCGTCGTGGGGATCGACGGCGTCGGGGGCGACGGCAACGCGGTGAGCGCCATCCGGGGCGACCCGGCGCTCACCAAGACGGTGTCCACCGTGGACAACGTGTCGACGCCGCAGGGCTGGGTCGTGATCGGGCTGGCCCTCGCCGAGCAGCTGGAAGGCAAGGCCGGCCACTACGGCATCGGCGCCGGGGCGAGCGCCCTGATGCCCAAGCTGGCATCCGACCGTACCCGCAATGGGTCGTAACGCGCGGCTGGTCGCCGCGGTCGTGGGCGCCCTGGCGGCCACCGGCGCGCGGCGGTCGCTGGACGGGACGCGGAGCCTGGAGCGGACGAACTTCCGGGGCCGGACGGTCAGCCTCGCCGGCGGCCCGGCGCTCGCCGTCGGTGCGTCGGCCGCGGCCGCCCTGGCTGCGGGGCGCGCGGAGGGCGGGCGGCCGGCGGCCGCCGCGTTGGTGGCGGGGCTCGGCGCGGGCCTGGTTGGCGGGTACGACGACGTGGTGGGCGGCCGGCCGGAGCAGAAGACCGCCAAGGGCTTTCGCGGGCACCTCGCCGCGCTGCGCGAGGGTCGCGTCACGAGCGGCCTGGTCAAGATCGTTGGAGTGGGCGCCGCCGGTCTGGCGGCGGCCGCGCTGGTCGACTCCGGCCGGGCCGGGCGGGGCCGGCCGGCGGGTCGGATCGTCGATGTCGTGCTCGGCGCGGGTGTCATCGCGGGCAGCGCCAACCTGGTCAACCTGCTCGACCTGCGCCCCGGGCGGGCCCTCAAGGCCGGCCTGCTCACCGGCGTCCCGCTGGCGCTGACCCGTGGCACGGGCGGCGACCTCGCGGCGGGCGCGAGCGGCGCGGCCGCCGCCCTCCTGCCGGCCGACCTCGGCGAGGAGATCATGCTGGGTGACGCGGGCGCCAACGCCCTCGGCGCGGTGTTAGGCACCGCGGTCGTGGCCGGTACCGGGCGGCTGGGCCGAGCCGGCGTGCTGACCGGGCTGGTGGCGCTCACCCTCGCCAGCGAGAAGGTGAGCTTCACCCGGGTCATCGAACGCACGCCGGTCCTGCGCGAGCTCGACGCGCTCGGCCGGCGTACCGGTTGAGTACGGTCCGTCGGGTGGAGACGCAACCGCTCGATGGCGCGGCACGCACCGGCCGGGCAGCCGCGCTGATCGGGGCGCTCACGGTCGCGAGCCGGGCCGCCGGGTTCGGCCGCATGCTGGTGTTCGTCGCCGCGGTCGGCGCCACGGACCTCGGCGACATGTACCAGACCGCCAACACCGTGCCGAACATCATCTTCGAGATCGTGGCCGGCGGGGCGCTGGCCAGCCTGGTCGTACCGCTGCTGGCGGGCGCGGTCGGCCGGGGCGACCGGGGCTCGGCCGGCGCCACGGCGTCGGCGCTGCTGACCTGGGTGCTGACGCTGCTCGTCCCGGTCGCGCTGGTGGTGGCCGTCGCCGCGGAGCCGATCGTGCGGCTGCTCGCGCCCGGAACCCCGCACGCGGCGGTCGCCGTGGGTGCGGACATGCTACGGGTCTTCGCCCCGCAGCTGCCGCTCTACGGCGTGGGGATCGTGCTGACCGGCGTGCTCCAGTCATACCGGCGCTTCGCCTGGCCGGTGATCGCTCCGCTGCTGTCCAGCGTCACGGTCATCGTCGCGTACACCGTCTTCGCCATCGTCGTGCCCGGCCAGCCGGGTGTCGCGACGACCCCGCGCCTGGGCGTGCTCGTGCTGTCGGTCGGCACCACGCTGGGCGTCGCCGTGCTCTCGCTCTGCCTGCTGGTCCCGCTGCGCCGGCTCGGGTTGCGGCTGCGTGCCGGGTACCGGTTCGACGGCGACGCCGGGGCCGCCGTACGCCGGCTGGCCGCCGCCGGCGCCGTGACGGTGGGGGCGCAGCAGCTCAGCCTGGCCCTGGCCATCGCGCTCGGCAACGCCGGCCCGGACGGGTCGGTCGTGCTCTACAGCCTCGCGCAGACGGTGTACCTGCTGCCCTGGGCCGTGCTCGCCCTGCCCATCGCGACCTCGGTGTACCCGGCTCTGGCCGAGGCGGCCGCCCGCGGCGACGGGGCGGGCTTCCGGCGTACGCTCGCCCCGGCCCTGCGCGGCCTGGTCGTGCTCGCGTGGCTCGGCGCGGCGGCGCTGGTGGCCCTGGCCTCGCCGCTCTCGCACGTGCTCGCGCCCCTGCTGGCCGGCCAGGCGAGCGCCACCATGCTGGCCGCAGGCATCGCCGGCTTCGCGCCCGGGCTGGTGGGCTTCGCCTTGTTCGCGCTGCTGACCCGGGCGCTCTACGCCCGCGGCGACACCTGGCGGGCGGCCGCGGCCACGGTCGCCGGCTGGGGTGCGGTCGCCACGGCGTCGGTCGTCCTCGCGGCTGTGCTGCCGCCCGGCAGCCGGGTGGTGGCGCTGGCGCTGGCCAACTCGGCCGGCATGCTCGTGCTCGGTGGCGTGCTCGTCGCCATGGTGGTACGGCGGGCGGGCCGGGCCGCCGCGGACGGGCTGCTCCGGGCGGCGGCCGGCGGAGCCGTCGCGGCGGCGACCGCGACCGCCGCCGGGCTCGCGCTGCTCCAGCTGGGTTGGGGCGGGTCCACCCCAGGTGCCGGCACCGCCGTGGCGCAGGGCATGCTGTCCGGTGTCGTGGTGGCCCTCGTGTTCGTCGGGGCACTGGCCGTCGTGAGCCGGCCGGAGGTCCGGCCGCTGGCCTCGGCGGTGGCCCGCGTGCTGGCTCGGCGGCGCCGCTCACCGGCGCGGCTGGGGGAGGAGGTGCGGTGAGTCCGGTCAGCGCCCGCCGCGTGGCGCTGGTGCTCGCATCGAGCACCGGCGGCATCGGTCGCCACGTCGCGTCGCTGGTCAACGGGCTGGTCGCCGCCGGCGTCGAGGTGAGCGTGCACGGCCCGGCCGCCACCGACCAGCAGTTCGGGTTCGGCGCGGCGGGAGCCACGTTCCACCAGCTGCAGATCCCGGCCGGGCCGCACCTGCGCGACGCCGTGGCGGTGCGCCGGCTCGCCCGGCAGCTGAACCACCGGCCGCCGGATGTGCTCCACGGGCACGGGTTACGGGCCGGCCTGGTCGCCGCGCTGGCCCGGCCCCACGGCCTCCCGCTCGTCGTCACGTGGCACAACCTGCTGCTTGCCGGCGGTGTGCGCGCCAAGCTGCTGCGCGGCCTGGAGCGCTACGTGGCCCGCTCCGCCGACGTCACGCTCGCCGCATCGGCGGACCTGGTTGCTCGGGTCCGTGAGCTCGGCGGCCGCGACGTCCGCCTTGGCGCGGTCGCCGCGCCGGCGCTGCCGCCTCCGGGGCGCTCGGCGGCGGAGGTACGCCACGAGCTCGGCCTCGCCGACGGCCAGCCGCTGGTGCTGTCCGTGGGCCGGCTGCACCGGCAGAAGGGGTACGACGTGCTCGCCGCCGCCGCGGCACGGTGGCGCAGCCGCGAGCCGCCACCGGTGGTCGTGATCGCCGGCACTGGACCGTCGTACATGGCGCTGGCCGCACAGATCTCGCAGCAGCGGGCGCCGGTGACCCTGCTCGGGCACCGCACCGACATCGCCGACCTGCTCGCGGCCGCCGACCTCGCCGTGGTCAGCAGCCGCTGGGAGGCACGCCAGCTCTTCGCGCAGGAGGCGGTGCGCTCCGGTACCCCGCTGGTCGCGACCGCCGTCGGCGGCCTGCCGGAGCTGCTCGACAACGCCGCGCTGCTGGTCGAGCCGGGCGACGTCGACACCCTCGACGCCGCCGTCCAGCGGCTGCTCGACGACCCGCAGCTGCGCGCGCGGTACGCCCGACGCGGCCTCGCCCAGGCGGCGACCTGGCCCACCGAGGCGAACACGCTGGCCCAGGTGCTCGAGGTCTACGCATCGGTCATCGGGGCGGCGCAGCGCGGCGGGCAGCCGGGATGATGCGCCGGCTGGCTCCCTACCTCGCCACGTTGACGGGGGCGCTGCTCATCGGGCTGGCCCTGGTGTCGCGGCCGGCCACCGGCGCGCCCAAGCACACCGTTGACTACGTGGTGATCGTGGGCGCCGCCGGCCTGCGCTGGGAGGACCTCACACCGACCGACACGCCAACGCTGTGGCGGCTGGCGCACACCGGGTCCATGGGGGCGCTGTCGGTACGCTCCGGCCACCAGCCGACCTGTCCTGCCGACGGCTGGGCCACCCTGGGCGCGGGGAACTATGCCCAGCTCACCTTCGGGCCGATGGACGGCCCGGAATGCCCGCCGATGGGCGTGAAGATCACCATGCCGGACGCGAACAGCGCCAAGCTGCCCGACTGGGCGCCGACCGAGAAGGACGAGGAGGTGCCGGCACCGGCCAACGGGATCGTGGCCCGCAACCGTAGCCTGGCCTCCGCCGCTCAGCTCGGCGCGCTCGCCGAGTCGGTGCGCTGCACCGCCGCCATCGGCCCGGGCGCGGCCATCGCCGCGGCGCGCCCGACCGGCCGGGTCGACCGGTACGCCGCGACCCCGCCCGCCAACCTCGACGAGCTGCTCGCCTCGTGCGTACTGTCCATTGTGGACGCCGGTACGGTAACGGGGGAGGGCCCGCTGCGCCAGCGCAGCGTCCAGCAGGTCGACGAGACACTCGCCCGGGTGCTCGCCGCGCGACCGCCGCGCTCGCTGCTGCTCGTGGCGGGCCTGGCCGACACCGACACCGAGTCCCGGCTGCACGTGGCGATCGCCGACGGTCCGGGGTACGACCGCGGCTGGCTCAGCTCACCCAGTACGGGCCGGTCCAGGTACCTGCAACTGATCGACCTCGCCCCGACGGCGCTAGCGGCCCTGGGCCGGCCGGCTCCCACCAAGCTCTTCTCCGGCGCGGCGGCCATCCGCGACGAGGGCTATCCGCCGGAGCTGTCCGCCGCGGTCGACCGGCTCGCCGACGCCGATCGCGAGGCGAGCGCCCAGCGCCGGGTGTCGGGCCGGTTCTTCACGGTCCTCGCCATCTGCCAGCTCGCGCTGTTCGTCGGGGTCATCCCGCTGCTGCGCCGCGCCCGCCGCCCGGCCGGACCGGTGGCTGCCAAGCCGAGCCCGCACTGGCTGGCCCGCGGCACCGAGGTGCTGCTCGTCGCCGCCGCGCTGGCCGTACCGGCTGCCCTGGTCGCCGACCTCGTACCGTGGTGGCGCTTCCGCTATCCCGGGCTGGTCTTCGCCGCGGTCGCCATGGCGGCGCTGGCCGCCAGTACGGCCGCGATCGCGCTCACCGGCTTCGGCCGGCGTACCTTCGGCCCGCTGGGCGGGGTGGCGTCGGTGGCCGGTGCTGCGGTCGGCGTCGACGTGCTCACCGGCTCCCGCCTGCAGCTCAATGGCGTCGCCGGCTACTCGGCGCTGGCCGGCGGCCGCTACGCCGGCCTGGGCACGGTCGGGCTCGGGGTCTTCATCGCCGGGGTGCTGCTCGCTGCGGCCTGGTTGGCGCAGCGGGTACACCGGCGGTGGCGTCCGGCCGTGGTCGCCATCAGCGGCGGGGTGGGCGTGGTCCTGGTGGGCAGCCCGTACCTGGGGGCCGACCCCGGGGGCGCCGTGGCGCTGACCGCGGGCGTGTGCCTGGCCGCGGCGATGGCCTCCGGCGGCTGGCTGTCCTTCGCGCGCCTGGCCTGGGCGGTGCTCGCGGGTCTCGCCGTGACCACGGCGTTCGCGGTATTCGACTTCCGGCGCCCGGCCGAGCACCGGGGTGGCCTGGGCCGGTTCCTGGAGGCGGTCAGCGAAGGTACCGGGCGGCTGGCGGTCCACCGTACCGGCGTGGCCAACGTCGTCACGCTGGTGACCAGCCCGTTGACGGTGCTGGCGCTCGGGTCGGCGGTGTTCGTCACGTTCGCCCTGCTGCAGCCGTGGGGCGGGCTCAAGCGCCTGTTCGGGCTGTACCCGCCGGTGCGCGGGGCGCTGGCCGGCATCACGGTCGCCACGATCATGGCGGGGGCGCTGGAGGGCGCCGGCTTCAACGTGGCGGGCGCCGCGGCGGCCACCGCGTTGCCGCTGGCGACGCTGGCCACCCTGCGGGTCCTGGCGCACGCCGACGACCGTACCGTGCCCCGGCCGGCGACCCCGGCGGTCGCTGGGATACCGGAACCGGTCGGGGCGCCGGCGCGGGCGCCCACGGCGACGTCCATCGACAAAGGACGATCTACCTCAGGTTGATCTTCCAAAACTAGGGTATATGGTCCTTTGTCAATGCATGGCCGCGCCGGCGCCCGCCGGCACCCGGCCGACACGTGCCGCAAACCGGGGGTCGGCCGGCCCGGCATGTTAGCGTGGAGTCCCGTGGATCAGGCGGGAACCTCCCGCCGAGACCGAGCCCCATCGACCCACGGGAGCAGGCGTTGGCCGCGACGGCGCGAACGATCAAGCATATCTTCGTCACCGGAGGCGTCGCCTCCTCGCTGGGCAAGGGGCTCACCGCCTCCAGTCTCGGCAACCTCCTCACCGCACGTGGTCTTCGGGTCGTGATGCAGAAGCTCGACCCGTACCTCAACGTGGATCCGGGCACCATGAACCCGTTTCAGCACGGCGAGGTGTTCGTCACCGACGACGGCGCCGAGACCGACCTCGACATCGGCCACTACGAGCGGTTCCTCGACCGGGACCTGACCCGCAACGCGAACGTCACCACCGGCCAGATCTATTCGGCGGTGATCGCCAAGGAGCGGCGGGGGGAGTACCTCGGCGACACGGTGCAGGTCATCCCGCACGTGACCAACGAGATCAAGGCGCGGATCCGGGCGATGGGCGCCCCCGACTCTGGAGACGCCGCCGGGCGGCCCGACGTGGTCATCACCGAGGTCGGCGGCACCGTCGGGGACATCGAGTCGCTGCCGTTCCTGGAGGCGATCCGCCAGATCCGGCACGACATCGGCCGGGACAACTGCTTCTTCCTGCATGTGTCGCTGGTGCCCTACCTCGCGCCCTCAGGCGAGCTGAAGACCAAGCCGACGCAGCACTCGGTGGCGGCGCTGCGCAGCATCGGCATCCAGCCCGACGCGATCGTCTGCCGGTCCGACCGCGAGATCCCCGAGAAGACCAAGGTCAAGCTCTCGCTGTACTGCGACGTCGACCGCGAGGCCGTCATCTCGGCCGCCGACGCGCCGAGCATCTACGAGATCCCGAAGGTGCTCCACCGCGAAGGCCTTGACGCCTACGTGGTGCGCCGGCTGAACCTCGCCTTCCGGGACGTCGACTGGAGCCGTTGGGACGACCTGCTCGACCGGGTACGCCACCCGAGGCAGACGGTCACCGTGGCGATCGTCGGCAAGTACGTCGACCTGCCGGACGCGTACCTGTCGGTCACCGAGGCGGTGCGCGCGGCCGGGTTCGCCCACCGCGCCCGGGTCGACGTCCGGTGGGTACGCAGCGACGACTGCGTCAGCCCGTCGGGCGCCGCCACGGCACTGTCCGGAGTGGACGGTGTGGTGATCCCCGGCGGGTTCGGGGTACGCGGCATCGAAGGCAAGATCGGCGCCGCCCGGTACGCCCGCGAGCACGCCATCCCGGCCCTCGGCCTGTGCCTGGGCCTGCAGTGCATGACGATCGAGGTGCTGCGCCACGTGGCCGGCCTGGACGGCGCCAACTCGCTGGAGTTCGACCCGCAGGCTCCGCACCCGGTCATCTCGACGATGGCCGACCAGACGGAGATCGTGGCCGGCAAGGGCGACCTCGGTGGCACCATGCGGCTGGGCGCCTACCCCGCAGAGCTGGCCGAGGGGTCGCTGACTGCCCAGGCGTACGGGACGACGGAGGTCTCCGAGCGCCACCGGCACCGGTACGAGGTGAACAACGCCTACCGCGAGGCGCTCACCAAGGCGGGCATGGTCATCTCCGGCACGTCGCCGGACGGCCGGCTGGTCGAGTTCGTCGAGCTGCGCCGTGACGTCCACCCGTTCTTCGTGGCCACCCAGGCGCACCCGGAGCTGAAGAGCCGGCCCACCCGGTCGCATCCGCTGTTCGCCGCGTTCGTGGGCGCCGCCGTGGCCTACGCCGCCGCGGACCGGCTGCCGGTCGAGCTACCCGAACCCGGCCCGCTGCCCGAACCCAGCCCACAGCCCGGCCCGGCCGCGGACTTCGCCCCGCACAACGGAGCCGCCCGCGCCGCGGTCACCTCATGACCCACCAGTACCGGGTGCGCTCGCGCACCGAACGGTTCGCCACGAGCATCTTCCGGATCATCACCGACGAGGTCGTCATGCCGGACGGCCGCTGCGTCGAGCGTGACTCCATGGTGCACATCGGCGCCGCCGGTGTGGTCGCGCTCGATGATGCCGACCGGGTCGTACTGGTCTGCCAGTACCGGCATGCGCTGGGCCGGCCGATCTGGGAGCTGCCGGCCGGCCTGCTCGACGTCGACGGCGAGCCGCCACACCGCACGGCGGTCCGGGAGCTCGCCGAGGAGGCGGATCTGCGCGCCGCGCGGTGGGACCTGCTCGCCGACGCGCACACCTCACCAGGGGTGTCCAACGAGCTGATCCGCATCTTCCTCGCCCGCGACCTGTCGCCGGTACCGGACGGCGAGCGCCACGAGCGCACCCACGAGGAGTCGACGATGACGGTCCAGCTCGTCGACCTCGATGAGGCGGTGGGGATGGCGTTGAGCGGCGAGATCACCAACGCCGCCTGCCTGGTCGGTGTCCTCGGCGCGGCGCAGTCCCGGGCGCGGGGCTGGTCGACGCTGCGGCCGGTGGACGCGCCGCTGCCACGCGCCACGCCCTCCGAGGTTGGGGGTGCCTAGTCCGACTCGTGGTTGTTCGCCATAAGATCCCGGCGGGTACCTGCTTCGTGGGCGGCGACGACGCCGTCCGGGCCGGCCCGAAAGAGGTGCGACGTGAAGGTCGGAATCCCGCGCGAGGTCAAAAACCATGAGTACCGCGTAGCGATCACGCCGGCGGGCGTGCACGAGCTGACCCGCAGCGGCCACGAAGTGCTCGTCGAGGCGGGTGCCGGGCTCGGCTCCTCGATCCTCGACGAGGAGTTCCGGGCGGCCGGCGCCCGGATCCTGGACAGCGCCGACGACGTGTGGGGCACCGCCGAGCTGGTCCTGAAGGTCAAGGAGCCGATCGCCGAGGAGTACCCGCGGATGCGCCCCGGGCAGGTGCTCTTCACGTACCTGCACCTGGCCGCGTCGCGGGAGTGCACCCAGGCGCTGCTCGACCGGCGGGTCACCGGCATCGCCTACGAGACGGTCGAGCTGCCGGACCGCACGCTGCCCCTGCTCGCCCCGATGTCCGAGGTCGCCGGGCGGCTGGCGCCCCAGGTCGGTGCGTACCACCTCATGCGCTCCGGCGGCGGGCGCGGCGTGCTGATGGGCGGGGTCTCCGGGGTGTACGCGGCGAAGGTCGTCGTGATCGGCGCCGGCGTGTCCGGGATGAACGCGGCCGCCATCGCCCTGGGCATGCAGGCCGAGGTCCTGTTACTGGACAAGAACATTAACAAGCTGCGCCAGTCCGACGCGATCTACCAGGGGCATCTGCAAACGATCGCATCCAGCGCCTACGAGATCGAGCGGGCCGTGCTCGACGCCGACCTGGTCATCGGTGCGGTTCTGGTGCCGGGCGCCAAGGCGCCGAAGCTGATCTCCAACGACCTGGTCAAGCGGATGAAGCCGGGCAGCGTGCTGGTCGACATCTCGATCGACCAGGGCGGCTGCTTCGAAGACTCCCGGCCCACCACCCACGCCGACCCGGTCTACCAGGTGCACAGCTCGCTCTTCTACTGCGTGGCGAACATGCCCGGGGCGGTGCCGCACACCTCGACGTACGCGCTGACCAACGTCACGCTCCCGTACGCCCTGGAGCTGGCCAACCGCGGCTGGCGCGATGCGATGCGGGCCGACCGGCCGCTCGCGCTGGGCCTGAACACCTACGCGGGCCACGTCACCTACGGCCCGGTGGCGGAGGCGCACGGCATGGAACACGTGACCTTCGACGAGGTGCTGGAGGGCCTAGGCTGACCGCGGAACCGGCCCCCGCACTGCGGAACGTGGTGCGCAGCTACCTCGACCACCTGACGGTCGAGCGGGCGCTGGCCGCGAACACGCTCAGCTCGTACCGCCGCGACCTCGACCGGTACCTACGCATGCTCGCGGCCGCCGGCGTGGCCGAGCTGGCGACGGTGAGCGTGCGTGACGTTGCCGCGCACCTGGCGGCCCTGCGGGCCGGCGACGGCGCACATCCGCCGCTGTCGGCGGCGTCCGCGGCGCGCGCGGCCAGCGCCGTGCGCGGGCTGCACCGGTTCGCGGTACGGGAAGGGCTGGCGCCGCACGACCCAGCGCGGGAGGTGCGCCCCCCGGCGCTGCCGCGCCGGCTGCCGAAGGCCCTTGACGTGTCGCAGGTCGAGCGGCTGCTCGCCGCCGCGGGCGACGACTCCCCGCTGGGGCTGCGCGACCGGGCGCTGCTGGAGCTGCTGTACGGCACGGGTGCGCGCATCTCCGAGGCGGTCGGCTGTGCCGTGGACGACCTCGACCTGGCGGACGGCACGGTGCTGCTGCACGGCAAGGGTGGGCGCACCCGGCTGGTGCCGGTCGGGGGTTACGCCCGGGACGCGCTCGACGCCTACCTCGTGCGCGGCCGCCCGTCCCTGGTGGGTCGGGGACGGGCCAGCCCGGTCGTGTTCCGTAACGCCCGGGGCGGCCCGCTGTCGCGGCAGAGCGCCTGGACGATCCTGCGCCGGGCGGCCGTGCGGGCCGGCCTGCCGGTCACCGGGCCGCAGGCGGTGTCGCCGCACACGCTGCGCCACTCGTGCGCCACCCACCTCCTCGACGGCGGCGCCGACATCCGTGTCGTGCAGGAGCTGCTCGGGCACGCCTCGGTGACCACCACGCAGGTGTACACGCTGGTGACGGTGGACCGGCTGCGCGAGGTGTACGCCACGGCGCATCCGCGGGCGCGCGGCTGAGACGTATGGTGCGCCGCGGCGGCATAATGGAGCCGTGGCCGATACAGCGCGTCGATTTACCCGCCCCCGGTTGACTGGTGGGCGGCTTCCGCTGCGCTGAGACTTCAGCACCCTCGCAGGGTGAGCCAGCCCCCGTCTCGTCCGGGGGGCATCGTTCTGGCCCTTTCCCTTCGTTGCCTTGCGAGGTTTGTGATGACCACTCTTGCCGATGCCCTGGCGCTGCGGGACCTGACCGACCCTGCCGCCGGGCCGCACGCGATCCAGCTGGTGATCGACCGGCTGGAAGCGGCGCTGAGCGGGGCCTGGAGGGTTCCGGTACGCCGGGATCCCGGGCCGCGCGTCGTGCCGGTACGCGACAACTACGACCGGCTGTGCTACCCGCCCGACGCGGTCACCCGGGACCGCCGCTACACCCGCTACCTCGGCGACGGGCGGATGCTGCGCTCGCACACCACCGCCCGGATCCCCACGCTGCTGGACCAGCTCGCCGCCGGCGACCCGGATCTCGCCGCCGGCGACCCCGCCCTCGCCGCCGGCGGCCCCGACGGGGTGCTGCTCAGCGTGCCCGGCATCTGCTACCGCCGGGACGCCATCGATCGCCAGCATGTCGGTACGCCGCACCAGATCGACCTGTGGCGCATCCGGCTGGCCGGGCCGCCGCTCGGCGAGGAGGACCTGGTCGAGATGATCGGTCTGGTGGTCGCCAGCGTGCTTCCGGAGGCGGGGTGGCGCACCGTCGCCGGGCCTCACCCGTACACCCTGGCGGGCCGCGAGATCTACGCCGCCGGGGTCGAGGTGGGCGAGTGCGGACTGGCGCATCCGCAGGTGCTGGCCGCCTCCGGCCTGCCGGAAACCGCCTCGGGCTTGGCTACGGGACTCGGCCTGGACCGGTTGACCATGCTGGCCAAGGGCATCACCGACATCCGGCTGCTTCGGGCGACCGACCCGCGGGTGGCCGGACAGATGGTTGACCTCCTGCCGTACCGGCCGGTGTCGCCGATGCCCGCGACGCGACGGGACCTGTCCCTGGCCGTCGACTGCGCAATGGACGCCGAGCTGCTGGGTGACCGGGTACGGGAGGTGCTCGGGCCGGATGCCGAGTCGGTCGAGGAGGTGCTGGTCCTCGCCGAGACGCCCGGCGCCGAGCTGCCCGACTCCGCCCGCCGCCGGATGGGGCTGCGACCTGGGCTGAAGAACGTGCTGGTACGCCTCGTGCTGCGGCACCCCACCCGGACCTTGAGCGCGCATGAGGCGAACACGCTGCGCGACCGGGCGTACGCCGGCCTGCACGAGGGCAGTGAGCACGAGTGGACACTCGCCTGACACCCCGGGCCGCGTTTCTCCTGGTGACACGCCGGACGCGGTCCGAGCTTCCGGCGCGGCCCCTGGGTACAGTCGCCGCAATGGCCGTCCCGTTCGCCCTGCTGGCGCAGCGACTGTGCCACCCGAGGGCGTTCGGGACCGGCGTCGGGAGGGGCTAGGACCATGGCACGCATCGACTCGCAAGCCGAGGCGTGGACCACCACGCTCCGGGCGGAGCAGGCCGCGCTGGACATCGGCGCGGAGCTCGGTCCTGCCGACCCCACCGCGTACACGATGCGCCGGCCGATCCCGGAACCGATGCCGATGGAACGGCACGGCCCGGCACGGATCATCGCGATGGCGAACCAGAAGGGCGGGGTCGGCAAAACCACCACCACGATCAACCTGGGTGCGGCCCTGGCCGAGTACGGCCGGCGGACGCTCCTGGTCGACTTCGACCCGCAGGGAGCGCTGTCGGTCGGGCTCGGCGTCAACCCGCACAACCTCGACCTGTCCGTTTACAACCTCTTGATGCACGACGACTGCACCTTGGACGACGTGCGCATCAAGACCAACCTCGACGGCTTGCACCTGCTGCCGTCCAACATCGACCTGTCGGCGGCCGAGATCCAGCTCGTCACCGAGGTGGCCCGGGAGATGGCGCTGGCTCGCGTGCTGCGGCCGGTGCTCAAGGAGTACGACTACATCCTCATCGACTGCCAGCCCTCGCTGGGCCTGCTGGCGATCAACGCGCTCACCGTGGCGCACGGCGTGCTGATCCCGCTGGAGTGCGAGTTCTTCAGCCTGCGCGGGGTGGCCCTCCTGCTGGACACCATCGACAAGGTGCGCGAGCGGCTCAACTTCGACCTGGAGCTGGAAGGCATCCTGGCGACGATGTACGACAGCCGCACCACGCACTGCCGCCAGGTGCTGCAGCGGGTGGTCGAGGCGTTCGGCGACAAGGTGTACCAGACCGTGATCACCAAGACCGTCAAGTTCCCGGAGTCCACCGTCGCCGGAGCGCCGATCACCTCGCTCGACCCGGCGTCCTCCGGCGCGCGCAACTACCGGCAGCTGGCCCGTGAGGTCATCGCCGCACAGGCCGAACGAGACGCCCGGTAGCCGCGCGGTGCGGTGCACGCTCGGGCGGCCGCCGGCCGGCTTGCGGCCGAGCGGAGCGAGGCCGTGAGGTGAGCGAGCGTAGCGAGCGAACCTGCCGGCTCAGTGCTTGGCGAACGCCACGGCCGAGCGGAGCGAGGCCGTGACGTGAGCTACGGTCAGGTCGTGGGTGAACCGGCGAAGGTCGACAGCGGTGCCGCTGGCGCGGCGACCGACGTCGGCTTCACGGTGCGCCTGGTCAACTTCACCGGGCCGTTCGACCTGTTGCTGCAGCTGATCGGCAAGCACAAGCTCGACGTCACCGAGGTGGCGCTGAGCCAGGTGACCGATGACTTCATCGCCTACATCCGGGCCATGGGCGAAGCATGGGACCTCGACGAGGCGAGCGAGTTCCTCGTCGTGGCGGCGACGCTGCTCGACCTGAAGGCGGCCCGGTTGCTGCCCGCGGCCGAGGTCGAGGACGAGGAGGACCTGGCCCTGCTCGAGGCTCGGGACCTGCTCTTCGCGCGGCTGTTGCAGTACAAGGCGTTCAAGGAGGCCGCCGCGGCGATCGCCGGCATGGAGGCCACCGCTGGGCGCCGCTATCCCCGCGCGGTGATGCTGGAGCCGCAGTACGCTGAAGCCCTGCCGGACCTGGTGCTCGGGATCGGGCCGGACCGGCTCGCCCAGCTCGCCGTGAAGGCCTTGACCCCGAAGCCGGTGCCCGTCGTCTCGATCGAGCACGTGCACCAGATGCGGGTGAGCGTACGCGAGCATGCGCAGATCCTGCGTGACCGCCTGCTGCGCATCCGCGCCGCGTCATTTCGTACGCTATGCGCCGACTGCCAGTCCACACTGGAGGTGGTCGCCCGTTTCCTGGCACTGCTGGAGCTGTACCGGGAAGGGCTCGTCGCCTTTGAGCAGGTCACGGCGTTAGGCGAGCTCACGGTCCGCTGGGTCGGCGGCGACGACGTCGAGGGCGTGCTCGACATCGACGAGTACGCCGGTGAGCCCGCCCCTGCCGGGGACGCGGCAAGGGGAGAGGAGCCGGCATGAACGCCGAGGAGGAGCCGCCAGCGGGCGAATCGCAGGCGCCGCGGAACCTCGCCGACGAGGCGGCGCTCTGGGTGCCGCCATGGGCGCGCCAGCCCGACAAGCCGATCGAGCCGGCCGCGCCTGCGCCAGTTCCCGAGGTGCCGGTTGAGCCGGCGGCCCCCGAGCTGATCCAGGTCGACGAGCCCGAGCCGCCGGTCGAGGAGCCGCGTGCGGAGGACCCGGCTGAGGTCGAGGACCCGGCTGAGGTCGAGGAGCCGGTCGCCGAGGAGCCGGTCGCCGAGGAGCCGGCTGAGGTCGAGGAGCCAGCCGCCGAGGAGCCGGCTGAGGTCGAGGAGCCAGCCGCCGAGGCGCCGGTCGAGGCTGAGCCGGAATCTGAGCGTACTGAAGAAGAGGCCGAACCGGTCGACCTGGCTGGACCATTGGAAGCGATCCTGCTGGTGGTCGACGAGCCGGTGAGCGAGGTGGTGCTCGCGCAGGTGCTGGAGCAACCCACCCAACGCGTCACCGCGGCGCTGGAGGAGCTCGCCAGCGCGTACGCCGATCAGGCCCGCGGCTTCGACCTGCGCCGCGCCGCCGGCGGCTGGCGGCTTTACACGCGCGGCGACTACGCGTCCTATGTGGAGCGTTTCGTGCTCGACGGCCAGCAGATCCGGCTGACCCAGGCCGCGCTGGAGACCCTGGCGGTGGTGGCCTACAAGCAGCCGGTGACCCGCTCGCGGATCTCGGCGATCCGGGGCGTCAACTGCGACAGCGTGGTACGCACGCTGGTGACCCGGGGCCTGGTGGAGGAGTGCGGCAGCGAGCCGGAAAGCGGTGCGTTCCTCTACCGCACGACGCCGCTGTTCCTGGAGAAGCTCGGGCTCGACAGCCTGGACCAGCTGCCACCGCTCGCGCCGTTCCTGCCCGACGACGTGCACGAGATCGCGGATGGCCAGGGCTGAGCCGGCCGCTGGGGAGCGACTGCAGAAGGTCCTCGCAGCAGCCGGGGTCGGTTCGCGCCGGGCGTGCGAGGAGCTGATCGCGGCCGGCCGGGTCACGATCGACGGGCGGGTGGCCACGCTCGGCGACAAGGTGGACCCGCAGGTTGCGCAGATCGCGGTCGACGGCGAGCGGGTCGTCACGAACCCCCGGTTGGTGTACCTGGCGATGAACAAGCCGCGTGGCGTGGTCTCCACGATGGCCGACGAGCGGGGCCGCGCGGCGTTGAACGACTTCCTCGGCGGCGTTGCGCAGCGGGTCTACCACGTGGGCCGGCTCGACGCCGACAGCGAGGGGCTGTTGCTGCTGACCAACGACGGCGAGCTGGCGCACCGGCTCACCCACCCGTCGTACGGGGTGGCCAAGACGTACCTGTGTGAGGTGGCCGGTCCGCTCCCGCGTGGCTTCCGGCGGCGGTTGCTCGACGGAGTCGAGCTCGACGACGGGCCGGTCCAGGTCGATGCGTGCCGCGTGGTCGACTCGGTCGGCCGGCGCGCCCTGGTCGAGGTGGTGTTGCACGAGGGGCGCAAGCATGTGGTACGCCGGCTGATGGACCAGGTCGGGCATCCGGTGTCGCGGCTGGTGCGCACGGCGATCGGGCCGGTGCGGCTCGGTGAGCTGCGACCCGGGCGTACCCGCCGGCTTACCAACCAGGAGGTGGCGGCCCTGTTCCGGGCGGCCGGTTCCTGAGTGTCGCCCGGTTTCGGGCGGCCGGTTCGTGGCGCCGGATCACGGCCGGGCATCATTGACTCTGGTGGTGTCGTCGCTCCCGGGAGGCTTGAGGGTGGGCTGTGTCGTGGCGGTCGATGGGCCGTCCGGATCGGGCAAGTCGACCGTCTCGCGCCGCCTGGCCGAGGCGCTCGGCGCGTGCTACCTGGACACCGGCGCTATGTACCGGGCGGTGACCTGGGCGGTGCTGCGCGACGGCCTGGATCCGGGCGACGCCGAAGCCGTGGCGAAGCTCGCCGCCAACGTGACGGTCACCGTCGGCACCGATCCGGCTGACCCGTTCGTACGAGTGGATGGTGTCGCGGTCGATCAGGAGATCCGCGGTGCCGACGTGACTGCCGCGGTTTCCGCGGTGGCGGCCGTACCGGCGGTGCGGCGCATCCTGGTCGCGCAGCAGCGGCAGATCATCGCGACGACGCCGCGGATCGTCGTGGAGGGGCGCGACATCGGTGCGGTCGTGGCTCCGCACGCCGACCTGAAGGTGTACCTGACAGCGTCGGTCTCCGAACGGGCGCGCCGCCGCAGCACCGAGAACGATGCGGAGCTGGGGTTCACGACGCTGGATCTCAACCGCCGTGACCAGCTGGACTCCAGCCGGGCGATGGACCCGTTACGGCAGGCGCCCGATGCCGTGGTGCTGGACAGCACCGAGCTCGGCATCGACGAGGTGGTGTCACGGTTGTTAACGATGCTGGGCCGTTGTCCGTGAGCGCCGCAGACGAGCCGAGCCTCGACGGGTTGAGCCTCGATGGACCCTTGCCGGTGGTCGCGGTCGTCGGGCGCCCCAACGTCGGCAAGTCCACATTGGTCAATCGCATCATCGGCCGGCGCCAGGCCGTGGTGGAGGACGTGCCCGGGGTGACCCGCGACCGCGTCGCGTACGACGCGCAATGGGCCGGGCGGCGGTTCACGGTTGTCGACACCGGTGGGTGGGCGCCCGACGCCCGGGACCGGGCGGCCGCGATCGCGGCGCAGGTCGAGGCGGCCGTACAGATGGCTGACGTGGTGCTGTTCGTGGTCGATGCCGCGGTCGGGGCGACCGATACGGACGAAGCCGCCGTGCGGATGCTGCGCCGGGGTGGCAAGCCGGTACTGCTGGTGGCGAACAAGGTGGACAACGCGCGGCTGGAGGCGGAGTCTGCCGCCCTGTGGTCACTCGGTCTCGGCGAGCCGTATCCGGTCTCGGCGCTGCACGGTCGCGGCTCCGGAGACCTCCTCGACGCATTGTTGGCGGCGCTGCCGCCCGTGTCGCTCACTGACGCCCCTCGGCGGGTCGGACCCCGCCGGGTCGCGCTGGTGGGCCGCCCCAACGTCGGAAAGTCGAGCCTCCTGAACCGGTTGGCGAGGCAGGAGCGGGCGGTCGTGGACCCGGTCGCCGGTACCACGGTCGACCCGGTGGACAGCCTGGTCGAGATCGGCGGCGAGACCTGGTTGCTGGTCGACACGGCGGGCTTGCGCAAGCGCGTCGGCCAGGCCAGCGGTACCGAGTACTACGCGAGCCTGCGCACGGCCGCCGCCATCGAGGCGGCCGAGGTCGTCGTGGCGCTGTTGGATGCCAGCGAACCCATCAGCGAGCAGGACCAGCGAATCCTGTTCATGGTCACCGAGGCGGGGCGGGCGCTGGTGCTGGCGTTCAACAAGTGGGACCTGGTCGACGAGGACCGCCGGTACCGCCTGGCCAAGGAGGTCGAGCGGGACCTGCGCCGGATTCCCTGGGCGATCCGGATGAACGTCTCGGCCCTGACCGGTCGGGCGGTGGAGAAGCTCGCTCCCGCGCTGCGAACCGCGCTGGCCAACTGGGAACGGCGGGTGCCGACCGGGCAGCTGAACCAGTGGCTTACCGCCTTGGTACAGGCCACCCCACATCCGGTGCGGGGCGGCCGGGCACCGCGGATCCTCTTCGCGACTCAGGCCGGGGTGGCGCCTCCTCGCTTCGTGCTGTTCACGACCGGGCAGCTCGACCCCGGCTACGTCCGGTTCGTGGAGCGCCGCCTGCGCGAGGAGTTCGACTTCGAGGGGAGCCCGGTCTCGATCTCGGTACGCCCGCGCAAGAAGCAGGGCGGTCGCCGGTCGGGCTAGGCCCTCTGGTGCTCGCGCGTCGTTTTGGTACGCCCGGTGTTGCCGCGCCTGGCGGTCGTGCCCCTCAGCAGACGCACCCACGGTGACCAGCGCGCGGGCTTCGGCAGCTCGCCGGTGGCTGCGCGCTGCGCGTTGTCGAGCAGGTCGTGGATGAGCGCCTCGTGCAGCCAGCGGATGACCAGTGGCCAGGTCAGGTGGACCCAGCCACGGGCTCGGCCGGCCACCTCGTGGACCAGCCGGCACTGTCCCTTGGTGATGCGCTCGACGCGCAGCTCGTGGTAGCCGTCGAGGCCGGTCGCCGGCTCGAAGGTGAACCGGATGCGCCGGCCGGGCTCGTATCCGCTGACGAAGTAGCGGATCGAGCCGTGGCCTCCTCGGGAACCGCTGGTCAAGCCGCGGTCGAGCTTGATGGCCGGCCATGTCGCCTTGGGCCATAGCCGGTCGTCTGGGCCGGCGACCGTGTCCATGAGTGCGCCGACGGTCGAGGCTGGGGCGTCGATGAGCCTGGTCTGGACGTTACGCATGGGACCTCCATACGGCAGCGTATGGAACCTACCGTACGGTACCGTATGGAGATGGCACAAGGGCGAGCTCGAGCGGTCTCCGTCACGTCGGACGCGGACCGGGTCTCCGGCCGTACGGCTTCGCGGTCCGCGCCTGCTTCGCGGTCTGCGCTTGCTTCGGGGTCTGGGCCTGCTTCGGGGTCTGGGCCTGCGTCGCGGTCTGCGCCTGCGTCGGGGTCTGCGCGCGGGGAGTCGCCTCCTCGCGCGGAGCGGCGCCGGCTCACGGCAGACGACTGGGCCGACGCGGCGCTGGCGGCGATCGGCGCCGGGGGGCTGGCCGCGGTAGCGGTCGAGCCGATCGCGGCGTCGCTCGGGGCCACGAAGGGCAGCTTCTACTGGCATTTCGCCAACCGCGACGCGCTGGTGACCGCCGCGCTGGCCCGGTGGGAGGAGCGGTCCACCGAGGCGGTGATCGAGTCACTGCGCGACGAGCCAGACCCGGCGCAGCGGCTGCGACTGCTGGTGCACCGGGTGCTCGCGCATGCTGGGCGGGACCGTCTGGAGGTCAACCTGCTCGCCGCCGCGGATCATCCGTTGGTGGAACCGGTGCTACGCCGGGTGACGCAACGCCGGATGGAGTACGTCATAGACCTCTTCCGGGCGGTCGGTCTGCCGCCCCGGGAGGCGCGACGTCGCGGGTTGCTCGCCTACAGTGCGCATGTCGGGCAGGCTCAGCTCGTGGCGAGGCTGCCTGGGCTGTTGCCGGAGGACGGCCCCGAGCCTCGTCGCTACCTCGACTCCGTGCTGGCCGTCCTGCTGTCCGGCACCGACATTGCATGACCTGTTGCCCGCTCTCGCGCCCCCATCCTCGCGGTCCCCGCGACCCAGCTTCCTAGGATGCATTAGGGGATGTGGTGGCCTACATCCTCGTGTCGAGGCCAAGGATGCGCCGAGCAACAGGGTGAGGCGTTGCGCTACGCTGTACCGGCCGTAGGGCAACGGGACGTGGCGCAGCTTGGTAGCGCACTTGACTGGGGGTCAAGGGGTCGTGGGTTCAAATCCCGCCGTCCCGACGCAGGTCAGAGGGCATATCCCATCGATGGGTGTGCCCTCACTTGGGGCCTGAGTAACTAACTGAGTAACTATGTCTCTGGCTGAGGCTCTGGTGCGTGCCCCGCCACATGTTGACCTTGGAGCCGGATGCTCACGACGTTCGTTGCCCTCGCTGTCGCGGCCCTGGCCATACTGCCTGGGGCCGTCTTCACGTTCTCCTACGAAGGTCGGCTAGGTTCATATGGCGTCACGCTTCCGGACCGGATCTATCGATTTCTCGCCGCCAGCGCGGTGCTACACGCGCTCGCGGCCGGTCTGACCTACGAGCTGTACCGGAGCTACGTCGTCACCGGTCGGCTGGCGAGAGGCCAGGTCAATCCGCTGATCTTAGAGGCAGTCGCGCTCGCCTACCTCCTAGTCCCGTTTTTCGCTGGCACCCTGTGGGGAATCGCAACCGAGAGGGGTTGGGGAATCACGCGCCTGTTGTCGGCGCGTTCTCCACAGCCGACGGCCTGGGAGCATGTATTCTCGCGCTCGCCACAAGGTTGGGTACGCATGCGGCTGAAGTCGGGAACCTACATTGCCGGCCTGATAGGGCGACGTCCCGGCCGCCGGACGTCGGCCTACGCCTCTGGTCCGGAACCGCAAGACCTCTTCTTGTCCGCGACCATTCGCGTGGTCCCGGAGACCGGGGAGGTCATACCCGCTGACGATGGGCAGTTGCAAGTCGATGACGGCGGACTCCTGATCCGCTGGGATGAGATTGAGTACCTACAGCTATTCACCGAAGAGGAGAGGGCCTGATGGCACGCGAAGTAGACGGCGGGAACTACGAAACGGCAAGTCGACCCGACCGCGCGACCGAGAACAGGGGCCACAAGCTCGATGGGGTTGTGTCCGTTCCCAACCTACCTGTTCCGACGGGCCCGGCGCCCGGCGCCCCAAGTGCGCCTCCGCCGAGCGAGCCCCCCGCCGTTAGCAGCGAATAGTCGTTCCGAGGAGAGAAGGTAAGGCGTGGCGACGCGCGACGACAGCGACGGCATCTACCGGACAACGATCCGGCACGTGGACGAGTCTCAGACCTCCGGAAGCCGGTGAGCGCTACGTTCGTTGACGTGGGGTTTCGCGCGCGTGGCGATTGGAGAAAAGGCTTTAAGATGTGCTAGCGTGCGTGGTGTGTCGGTGGCCATGCAGGCGATCATGGTGGGTAC
>WNFZ01000804.1_pt1 | contig 31144 bp, 30 predicted proteins | sample 5400081 | NCBI WGS metagenome assembly WNFZ01 (sample SAMN13153365, study PRJNA577476) | soil metagenome | isolation source: 80 cm soil or saprolite under grassland replicate 1 | place: USA:California | collected 2016-06-15 | reverse complement strand
AAGCCGGCGCGCTGCAACACCTCGACGACGAACGCGGTGTAGTCGCGGTCGCCGTCGACGATCAGCACGGGCCCTCTCGGGTTTTCGGTGTGTGTGTCCCGCATCCGCTGTGTGCTTGGAGTACCGAAATTCGCGCAGTTCAAAACCTTACGCTTTCTTGGCGGAGTTGCGCTTACTTTGCACATCGTAAATTGACGAGTCAGTCGAACGTGACTGATAAATCAGTCGGTCGTGCCGCAAGGCGGCGCGGCCTGCGTCGCCTCCGGCCCCGCCGCAGCGGGGCCGGAGATCTCTGGAGAAGATCGCTACTTCTCGACCGAGCCGAGCGGGTCGTCGAACGGCTGCGTGGCGTCGGCGTCCGCGGCGACGAGTCCGACGAACGCGCAGAGAACAAAAGGGCGCCCTGCTTTGCGCAGGGCGTAACAACGAATTTTCACATCTCCCCCTCGAGGTCCGAATGGTCCGATATGCCGTTATGCACGCGCGTATGCACAGCGCAAACCCGATTGATTTGTCAGTCAAAACTGGGGGACGGCTTTTACGCGACTGCGGCAGGCGCGAGCAGGCGGCCGTCCTGCATGCGCAGGACACGCTCTGCCCTGGCGGCGACGTCGTGGTCGTGCGTGACGAGCACGACGGTCTGGCGGTGTTCCTCCGAGAGGGCGGTCAACAGCTCCACGATCTCGGCGCCCGTGGTCGAGTCGAGATTGCCGGTCGGCTCGTCCGCGAGGACGACGCGCGGTCCGGTGCTGAGGGCGCGCGCGATCGCAACGCGCTGTTGCTCGCCGCCCGAGAGTTGCGACGGGAGGTGCTCCGCGCGATCGGCCAGACCAACCTCGCCGAGCAACGTGAGCGCCCGCTCCCGCAGCTCGGCCGCGAGACGAAGCCGAAGGCGCGCAGCCGGAGGTCCGCGAGCTCATGGTCGCCGAGCGCGTTGAGATCGCGGCCCTCGAAGAACACGTGCCCGCCGCTCGGGCGGTCGAGCGCTCCGAGGAGAGAGAGAAGCGTCGTCTTGCCGGAGCCGCTCGGCCCCTCGACCGCCACGATCTCTCCCGGCGCGATCGTGAGGTCGACGGACTCGAGCGCCGTGATCGTCGCGTCGCCGCGCCGGAACGTGCGCGTGACGTGTTGCAGGTCATAGAGCGGCGTGTCCATCACTCGACCTGCCTCAGGGCGTCTGCGGGTCGCAGCCGAGCCGCGCGCAACGCGCCGGCCGTGCCGGCGAGTAGGCCGCCGGCCAGAGCGAGGCCGAAGCCGAGCGCGAGCAGCGAGACGGTCAGCGGTGCGTCGAGCGAGACGGACGTGGTCGCCGTGCGCGAGAGCGCCTGGCCGAGGCCGAAGAGCGCGTCGCCGCCGCCGGTGGTCGTGCTTGCGCTCAGGTTCGGTCCGAGCACGCCTACGAGCCCGGCGGCGGCGATCCCGAGGCCGACGCCGACGAGTCCGCCGACGACGGCGGTCGCGAGGCACTCCGCGACGATCTGTCGAACGACGAGCCGCTGCGACCAGCCGAGCGCCTTCAGTGTCCCGATCTCGCGCACGCGCTTGCCGACCGAGGAGAGCGTCAGCAGCACGGCGAGCAGAAATGCGGCTGCCGCCGCGACGAGCGCGAGCACGAGCCCGAGGTCGTGGGAGAGGTTCGCAGCGTCGACGAGCGAGCCGTTGATCGAGTCGGCGACCTGCTTCGCGCTCGCGACCTGCGCGCCGCTCCCAAGCGTCTGCTCAATTTCCTTCTGCACCTTCGAGACGTCGGCGCTGCTCGTCGCGCGGACGAGGACCACGTTCGCAAGACCCTTCTCGTCCGCGAGCTTCTGCAGTTGCCGGAGCGGGATGTAGACGTCGGCGCTCTGTCCGCCGAGCGGCGGCTTGACCAGCCCGACGACGGTGAACGTCGTTCCGTTCAGATCGAGCTCTGAGCCCACCTTGAGCGAGTGCCGCTTCGCATAGCTCGCTGCGAGCAGCGCCTCCGTGCCGCTGGATAGGTAGTGCCCATTCGTGACCTGCGACGGCGTCACGAGCCCGATCGCCGGCTGGCTCGGGTCGACACCGGCGATGGTGTACGAGGAGCTCTTGATGTTCGTCTGCGGCGGGTTGATGAGCTGTTGCAGCGTCTGCTCAGGCGTCGTTATCGTCGCCTGGAACTTGCGCAAGCGCGCGGGCAGGCACTTGCGGGCAGCCGCCGAGTCGGGACCGCCGCCAGCCGCACCGAAGCCGCCGGGCTGCACACGTTGGCCGCCGGTCTGCTGTCCACCGCCGACTCCGGCCTTCTCGAAGCACTTTTGCATCGCCTCGAACTCGGCGGTGGTGGGCGGCTTGATTCGGCGCCGGATGTTGATCGTGTCGCCGCCCGTCCTGATCTTCGCGACGATCTTCGGCACGACGCCCTCCTGGTGCACCGCTGACAGCACGAGACCGGTCGTCACCGACGCGACGCCCGAGAGCGCGCTGATCTGCTTTGCCTGCTTCTGCGGAAACGTCAGCTGCGTCCCCGGGAGGAAGAAGTCGTGCACGAAATGGTCTCCGGCCTTGCCGAGCTTCGACAAGTCGGTCACCGCGGACTGGTTCGCATCCAGCAACTCGCGTCCGCCGCCACCGCCGCCGGGGCCGAAACCGCCGGTGTTCTGCTGCGGCGAGAGCGTCACCGTCAGATCGGTGCCGATCGTGGAGAGAGGATCGAGCGCCGTCTTCTGCGCGCGGTCGAGCCCGCGCGAGACGCCGCTGATCGCGATCACGAGCGCGACGCCGACCGCGAGGCCGGCGAGCGTGAGGATCGTGCGCGCACGCCGACGCAGGAGCTCGCTGCGGAGATAGCGCACGTAGAACATCCACGCTCACGAAACCACGGCGAGCTAAGAGACGGCTAAGACTTGGGCAACGTCAGCCGCATGCGCGTGCCGCCGTCCTCCGGCACTTCGAACGACACCGTCCCGCCGTGCGCTTCGGCGACCTGGCGCACGATCGCGAGACCGAGTCCGGAGCCCGGCATGCTGCGCGCGGACGACGCGCGGTAGAAGCGGTCGAAGATGAACGGCACGTCTTCCTCCGCGATGCCCGGGCCGCGGTCACGTACCGCGAGCTCACCGTTGCGGACGACCACGTCCACCTTGCCGTCGGGCGGGCTCCACTTCGCGGCGTTGTCCAGCAGGTTCGAAACCGCGCGCTCGATGGTGGACGGAACCCCGCGCACCAACGTCTCCTCGAGCTCTGGACTGAACACCACGCCCGGCCGGTTGCGGATTGTTCGCTCGATCGCGTCGGCGGCCACGAGATCGAGCCGCACGTCTTCAGGCTCTTGTGGATGCTCGTCGCCGCGCGCCAGCTCGACGAGCTCGGAGACCAGCGCGGACATCTCGACGAGCTGCTCGCCGACGTCGCGCAGCAGCTGCTCGCGCTCGTCGGGGTCGAGTGCGTTGTCGCGCGAGAGGACCTCGATGTTCGTCCGCAGGCTCGTCAACGGGGTGCGCAGCTCGTGTGAGGCATCGGAGACGAGCTGACGCTGCGCGTGCGCGGAATCCTCGAGCGCGGCGAGCATCGTGTTGAAGCTTCCGGCGAGACGGCCGAGCTCGTCGCGGCCGCCCGCGTCGATGCGACGGGAGAGGTCGCGCGTCTCGGTGACCTCTTCCGTGGTCTGCGTCAGCCGTCGCACGGGCGCCAGCGCTGCGCCGGAGACCGCGAGGCCGAGGCCCGCGGCAACCAGAACGCCGCCGCCGGCGATCAGGAAGAGGAGAAGCTTGATCCGCGACAGCGCGTGATCGGTTGCGCTCAGCGACCGGGCGACCTCGACCGCGTAGCCCGGGACGGGTTGGTACTGGAAGGCGATGACTCGAATGTGGTCTCCGAGCGCGTGCGCGTTGAAGAGAAGCGTTTCGCGATTGCCCTTCGCGACGGTCAAGACGTCGTCCGTGACCGGCAGGATGCTCGGCGACGGAAACGTGCCGCCGTTTCGGCTCACGACCTGAGTCGTGCCTCCGACGACGCTGAACTGCGGATCCGTGAAGCGGGGAATTTCCCGTGGAGGCACGTGCGCCAGGAGATCGGCGCTTCGCCGGAGGTTGTTGTCTACCGTGCCGTAGAGCTGGCCCTTGACCACGAAGTAGACGACGAACGACGCGGCGACCACCGCGAGCGCGACCGCCGCCGCGGCCACGAGGACGAGCCTGGTGCGAAAGCTCATTTCTTCCGCAGGGCGTACCCGACGCCGCGGATGGTCTGGATCAACCGCGACTTGCCGCCCGCCTCCGTCTTGCGCCGCAGGTAGCCGATGTACACGTCGAGTGAATTCGAGCCGAAGCCGAAGTCGTACCCCCAGACCCGCTCGAAGATGACCGAGCGCGTCAGCACTTGCCGTGGATTGAGCATGAACAGCTCGAGCAGCGCGAACTCTGTGCGCGTCAGCTCGATCATGTCGCCGTCGCGGCGCACCTCGCGCGTCGCCGGATCAAGCTGCAGGTCGGCGAAACGCAGGACCTCGACCGCCTCGTCGGCCGAGCGCCGAAGCAGCGCGCGGACGCGCGCAAGCAGCTCGACGAGCGCGAAGGGCTTGACGACGTAGTCGTCCGCGCCGGCGTCCAGTCCCGCGACCCGGTCGCTCACCTCGTCGCGCGCGGTCAGCATCAGCACGGGCAGCTTGCTGCCGGCCCGCCGCAGCCGCCGGCAGACCTCGAGCCCGTCCACGTTCGGCATCAGGACATCGAGGACGACGAGATCCGGCCCGTCGCCGTTCGCCTCGAGGCGCTCGAGCGCTTCGGAGCCGTCCGCCGCCAGCTCCACGTCGAAGCCCTCGAGCCGCAACGCGCGGCCGAGCGACTCGCGCACCGCCGCATCGTCGTCCACGACCAGGATCTGCATGCTCACATTGTGGCCCCCGAGTGTGAAGGGACGCTAAGAGACTCAGGAAAGTCTTAGCCGACGTTTATCCAGGCATGCTCTACTGGTGGACATGAGACGCAACTCGGCGAAGATCGTCGCGGTAGCGGCCGCCGCCGCGCTGATCGGCGCGGGCGCCGGCGCGGGCGCGTACGCGCTGTTCAGCTCGGGCGACAGCAAGACCGTCGTCCGTCAGGTCCGCGTGACGCAATCGCTGCAGGCGGCCGAGAAGTCGGGTAGCGCGCTCAGCGTGGGCAGCATTTACCGGCTTTCGCACAAGGCCGTCGTCGAGATCTCCGTCACGTCGTCGAGCTCGCCGCTCGACCAGCCGCAACGCTCGCAGGGCTCCGGCTTCGTCCGCGACGCCGACGGCAATGTGATCACGAACCAGCATGTCGTCGACGGCGCGGATTCGATCACCGTCACCTTCTGGAACGGTAAGACGTACTCGGCGCATCTCGTCGGCAGCGACCCTTCGACCGATACGGCGGTCGTGAAGGTAGATGACGCGCCCGCGTCGGCGCTGCAACCGCTCCAGCTCGCCGACTCGAGCGCGATCCAGGTCGGCGACGGAGTCGTCGCGATCGGAAGTCCCTTCGGTCTCGAGGAGACGGTGACGACCGGGATCGTGAGCGCGTTGCACCGGCAGATGACGTCGCCGAACAACTTCACGATCGACGACTCGATCCAGACGGACGCCGCGATCAACCATGGGAACTCCGGCGGTCCCCTTCTCAACATGCAGGGGAAGGTGATCGGGGTCACGTCGCAAATCGAAAGCGACTCCGGTGGCAACGACGGCGTCGGCTTCGCGGTTCCGTCGGACACCGTCCGTAAGATCGCGGCGAAGCTCGTCGCGACGGGCAAGGTCGAGCACGCATACCTCGGCGTCTCGCTCGCGGCGCCGGAGAACGGCGCCGGCGCGCGTATCACGGGCACCTGCTCGGGCGCGCCCGCGGCGAGCGCCGGTCTTCGGACGGGCGACGTGGTCACCGCGTTCGCGGGTCAAAAGGTCTCGTCCGTCGACACGCTCCGCTTCGCGGTCGACGCGAAGAAGCCGGGTGACCACATCAGCGTCACGTTCCTCCGCAGCGGAAAGTCGAAGACCGCGACGGTGACGCTCGGTACGCGGCCCGCCTCGACCTGTTAGACGATTCGGCCGCGAACTTCGGCGAGGCCTTCGCCCCGCAGCACGACCTCGTCGCCGTCCTGCAGAAACGGCCCTTCGTTCCAGGTCAACTCGATCAGGCTGCCGCGCTCGCGCTCGCCGGGGCCGGAGATGGTGCCCGTCGCGAGTAGGTCACCGGTGCGCAGGCTCGCGCCGTTCGACGTCAGATGCGCGATCTGCTGCGCGATGTTCCAGTAGAGATGGCGGGCGTTCGTCCGCGAGACGACCTCTGCGTTCAGCTCGACCTCGAGAGGGACGTCGTAGGCGAAGTTGTCGATTCTCAGGTACGCCGGCGGAGCCGGGTCTTGATCCACGCCGACAACAGACGGCAACTCGTCGAGCGTCGTGACCCACGGCGAGATCGACGTCGCAAACGACTTGCCCAGGAACGGCCCGAGCGGCACGTACTCGAAGGCCTGGATGTCGCGCGCGCTCCAGTCGTTGACGAGCACGGCGCCGAAGACGTGCTCGAGCGCGCGCTCCACCGGGACCGGCTCGCCGAGGCGTGACGGCTTGCCGATCACGAAGCCGAGCTCGAGCTCGAAATCCAGCTTCTGCGACGGCCCGAAGTCGCCGGCCTTGCGCTGGCCGCTCGGCCGCCGGATCTCGGTGCCGCCGGCAACGACGGTTCCGGAGCGCCCGTGGTAGCCGATCGGCAGCCGGCGCCAGTTCGGCGTCAGCGGCTCCTGGTCGGGCCGGAACATCCGCCCCATGTTCGTCGCGTGCTCGAGCGACGAGTAGAAGTCGACATAGTCGGCGACGGCGAACGGCAGGTGCCACTGCACCGCTGCGACGGGCACTTCCTCGCCCTGTCTCGGAACCAGGTCCCGAGACAGGACCGAATCGCCCAGGCCCAAGTCGATCACGACATCGCCCTCGAGGCGCCCGAGATGCCTTGTGACACTTTGTCTCTTGGTGAAAACGCCGACCTTCACAGGATCCCGAGCGCCTTCAGTTCGCCCACCGGCTCCTCGAACGAGCAGGAGCCGATCGACGCGAACAGCTCGCGGCGGACCTGAGCGCACAGCTTCGCGTCGGCAGCGCGCCCGTTCGCGCGGAACGACTCCGCGTGGAGGGCGATGTCCCGCGTGGACAGCAGCTCCTCCTCGTCGCCGAAGACGCAGGCGGCCAGCAGGTTCAGGAACCCGTGCTCGCCGTTCGTCGGAAGCGCATGATGGAGACCCGCCGTCGCCTTGAACCGTAGGCCTTGTTCGCGGCAGCGGCGGATGAACCGTGCGACCTCGTCGACCGACGGAACGCGCGCGCCCCCGCAGCGGAGCTTCGTCTCGCCCTCGCGGTAGGCGGCGTCGCCCTGACGCTCCTCCGGTCCGTCGACCATCGCAAGCGGCTCGACGTCGACGTCCTGGCCGGCACGGGCAACGAAGCAGTTGACGAGCCACGCGTCGTCGGACGCGCGGATCCGGTGCCACTCGGCGAGCGCCTCGTCGAGCGGCAGCTCGGCGGGCGGGAACACGCCCGCGTAGTCCCAAAGACGCGCCAGCAGCGCGCGCCGCGCGTCGCTCAAAAGTGCGACGTGACGCCGGCGGGGTCTTCGTCGGCCGTCCCGACGGGCGCCGGGTCCTCGAACCACGAGTGCCAGTACTTGCCGTCGTCGAGCTCCTTCGCCAGCTTCGTCAGGCGGAGCGGATGGAACGTGTCGCACATCACGGCGAGCTCGTGCGTCTCGGTCATGCCGATCGACTTCTCGGCGAGTCCGGGCGCCGGTCCGTGTGGGATCCCCGACGGGTGAAGCGTCACCGAGCCGATCTCGATCGCCTTGCGCGAGGCGAAGTTGCCGTCGACGTAATAGATCATCTCCTCGCTGTTCAGGTTCGAGTGGTGGTACGGGATCGGGATCGCCTGCGGGTCGAAGTCGAGCTTGCGCGGACAGAACGAGCAGATGACGAAGTTGCGACCCTGGAAGGTCTGGTGCGAGGGCGGCGGCATGTGGATGCGGCCGGTGATCGGTTCGAAATCGTGGATCCAGAACGTCCACGGGTACACGTAGCCGTCCCACCCGACGACGTCGAACGGGTGGTAGTCGAGAACGTATGTCTGATACCCGCCGCGCACGCGCACCTTGACGTGGAACTCCCCTTGCTCGCGGTGCGTCGCGAGCTCGTTCGGCGGGTGGATGTCGCGGTGGTAGTACGGCGCGTGCTCGAGCAACTGGCCGTACTCGTTCCGGTAGCGGCGCGGGATCTCGATCAACCCCGGCGACTCGAACACAACGTAACGCTGCTCGGCGTCCGCCGGAGCGAAGCGGTACGTCGTGCCGCGCGGAATCACGATGTAGTCGCCGGGCTTGTACGGAAGCTGCCCGAAGATGGAATCGATCGTCCCGGATCCTTCGTGGACGAAGATCACCTCGTCGCCCTCGCCGTTGCGGAAGAAGCCCTCCATCACGTTGGTCGGGCGGCACAACGAGATCTCGACGTCGTCGTTCCACATCAAGAGCTGCCGGCCGCTGAGCGCGTCTCCGCCCGGTTCGACGTCCCAGGTCTTCAGGTGCAGCGGCCTGTGCTCTTTCGGCACCCACTCTTTGCGCTCGATCTCCTCGAAGTCGCCGAGCTTCTCGACGCGACACGGTGACGTGAGGTGGTAGAGGATCGACTCGTTCCCCGAGAAGCCCTCCAGACCCATGACCTCCTCGGTGAGCAGCGTGCCGTTGTCGCGGAACTGAACGTGGCGCTTCCGCGGAACCTCGCCGAGGCGCTGGTAGAACGGCATGGCGGGAGTCTAGTTGTCGGCCTCGGGATGAAGACGATCGAGGAAGTCGCACAGCGTGCGAAGCTCCTGGTCGCTGAAGCGCTCGCCGAACAGCGCGCGGATGCTCGCAACGTGGTCATCCGTGGCCGTCTTGAGCTTTTTTCGACCGGCGTCGGTCAGCTTCGCGTAGACGACGCGCGCGTCGGTCTCGCAGGAGGCCTTCTCGACGAAGCCGCAACTCTGCAATCCGTCAAGCAGGCGCGTGATTCCCGACGGCGTGAGCAACACCTGCTGCGCCAGATCGACGCGTCGCATCATGCGATCGGGCGCTCGGGCGAGTCGGAGCAGCACCTCGTAGTCGTTGATCGTCAGGCCGTGGTCGGCGACGAGCTCGCGGTCGAGCCCACGGACCACGGAGGCATGGGCCCGGACGAAGCTGACGAACGCCTGCACCTCCACGCCTTCCACAGAAACCTGCGTGCTCACACAACTAACTGTAGTGCGATTTGCGGCCGGTAGCCTGGAAAGGTGGCGGACGAGCACGGAATCGAAGCGCGCGGCCTCGTCCGCACCTTCAAGGACGTCAAGGCGGTCCAGGGGATTGACCTGCGCGTCGAGCCGGGAGAGATCTACGGGTTCCTCGGGCCGAACGGCGCGGGCAAGTCGACCATGATCCACATGCTGACGACACTGCTGCCGCCCACTGCAGGGACGGCCACAGTGGCGGGTCACGACATCGTCAAGGAGGGCCCGCAGGTACGCGCAGCGATCGGCGCAGCGCTGCAGGAAGCCGCACTCGATCCATATCTGACCGCGCGCGAGCATTTGCGCCTGCAGAGCGGACTGCACGGGCTGCGAAAGCGAGAGCGCGAGGAGCGCAGCAGCGAGCTGCTCACGCGCGTCGGGCTGACGGGCGCTGCCGACCGCAAGGTTCAGACGTACTCGGGTGGCATGAAGCGGCGTCTCGACCTCGCGCTTGCGCTCGTGCACCGGCCGCGGATCCTCTTCCTCGACGAGCCGACGACCGGGCTCGATCCGCAGAGCCGCAGCGCGCTCTGGACCGAAGTGGGACGGCTCGCGAAGGACGAGGGCGTCACCGTCTTCCTGACGACGCAGTACCTCGAGGAGGCCGACGTGCTCGCCGACCGCGTCGGGATCATCGACCACGGCAGGCTCGTAGCCGAGGGAACACCGGACGCGTTGAAGGCGGAGATCGGCAGGCCGACCGTCGAGGCAACACCCGGTGACACCGCGCAGCTCGGGAGCGTCGCCGCAGTGCTCGAGCGCTTCGGGGAGCCCGTGCCGGCCTCACCCGGTGCGATCGCTGTGATGCTGAACGGCAAGGGCGATCTCACGGACGTCCTGCGCGCGCTCGACTCCGAGGGGCTCCGCGTCGAAGACCTGCGCCTGCACACGCCGTCGCTCGACGACGTCTTCCTTGCAAAGACCGGGCGCAAGCTCGAGGGCGACGATCCGGAAGGCGCGTGAGCGTAGCCGTTCGAGATGTGGGCCTGATCGCCTGGCGCTCTGTCCGCCGCACGGTGCGGCAGCCTGCGAACGTCATCGCGCCGCTCACGTTTCCGATTCTCCTCTTGGCAATCAACTCGAACGGCCTGAAGGCCGCGACGCACCTCCCCGGCTTCCCGACCGACTCGTTCGTCTCCTTCTTCCTCCCCTTCGCGTTCATCCAGGGTGCGCTCTTCGCCGCGATGACTGCGGGAACGGACCTGGCGCGGGACATCGACACGGGCTTCCTCAACCGCCTCGCGCTGACGCCTCTGCGCGGCACGGGGCTGCTCGTCGGCCAGCTCGGCGGCGCAATGGCGCAGGCGCTCGTGCAGGCACTCGTCTATCTCGGCGTCGGACTGGCGCTCGGGGTGCATTTCGCCAGCGGCGTGCAGGGAATCTTCGTCCTCGTCGTGCTCGCACTGACCGTCGGGGCGGCCTGGGGTGCCGTAGGGATCTGGATCGCGCTCCGCACGGGCTCGGGCGAGGCCGTTCAGTCGCAGTTCCCCATCCTCTTCTTCTTCATCATCATCTCGTCGATGAACCTGCCTCGGAACCTGATCGAGGCGGACTGGTTTCGCACCGCGGCGACCCTCAACCCGGTCTCGTACATGATCGAGGGCCTGCGCAGCCTGATCATCGAGGGCTGGAATACGCAGGCGCTCGCGCTCGGCTTCGGCTTCGCGATCCTGGGCGTGGGGTTCGCGATGGCGCTCGCGGCCCTCGAGTTGCGGAAGCGGATGGCGCGGACGTGAGCCGCGGCTCGTCCCTCACCGTCGCCCTCGCTCTCACCCGCCGGCAGGTGACGATCCTGCTCAAGAACCCCTCACTGTTCCTGCCCCCCATGCTCTTCCCGCTGATGAACTTCATGGCGTTCGCCGGCGGGCTCTCGCGCCTACGTCACGTTCCGGGTTTCGACTTCAAGGGCGGCTACACGTCGTTTCAGTTCGTCTTCGTTCTCCTACAGTCGGCGGCCTTCGGCGGCGTGTTCACCGGTTTCGGGATCGCGCGCGACTTCGAGCGCGGCTTCGCGCGCCGCCTACTGATCGCGTCGAAGCACCGCAGCGGGATCGTGTGGGGCTACACGATCGCGTCGCTGTTCCGCTGGAGCATGGTCGCTGTGATGCTGACGATCGTGGCACTGATCGCGCATATGCAGGTGGGCGGCAACGGTGTCGATCTCTTCGGGCTGTACGCGCTCGCCGTCATCGTGAACATCACGGGGCTGCTCTGGGCATGCGGGGTGGCGATGCGCTTCCGCTCGGTGCAGGCGGGACCGATGATGCAGACGCCGATCTTCACTCTGCTCTTCCTCTCGCCGGTCTATGTGCCGCTGCACCTGCTCCAGGGATGGATCCATGCTGTGGCGAAGCTCAATCCGATCACGTACATCCTCACGTCCGGTCGCGGCTTCATCTCCGGAGATCCGATCGACGTCGCACTCGCGTTCGCGCTCGCCTTCGCGCTGTGCGGCGGCCTCGCCCTGTGGGCTCTGCGCGGCCTCAAACGCGCGGAACAGATCGTCTGAAACACGAAAGAAGTGAGCCAGTCAACCCCGGATGGGGGTTGGTCAAGTGGGCCGACCGAGGACACACTTGAATCATGCGGCGGCTGATCTGCCTGTTCCTAGGGCACCGGTTTGGCGCACCTCAAGAGGTGCTCGGCTTCGACGTGCGCCAGTGCCGGCGCTGCGGGAAGGCTCACGCCTGAAGCTCGCGCTCGAGCACTGAGGCAGCGGCGCGCAGCGCGACGCGCGTCTCCTCGAGCGTCGGCTCCCGCGTAGACAGGCGCTGGAGCGCGAGACCCGGGACGAGCAACACGCGGAGCTGCCGCAGCTGAGCAACGCGCCAGATCTCCATCGTCGCGGCGAGCGCGACCGCCGTCACGGCCACCGGCGTCCACAGCCCCGGCGCGAGCGGCCAGAAGCGGTCGGCGAGCCACGTCATCGGCAGCGCGAGCGCCGCGAAGTTCGTGCCGCACCGCGCCGAGAAGCGCGACGGGCGCACAGCGCCCTCCCACGTAGCGCAGAGACGCCGTTCCTCGACCGCGGCGATCGCTCGATGCTCGGCGCCGTGGAGCCGGAGCGTGCGGCCGCGGAGCATCCAGACGGCGAGCGCGAGCGTTGCAGCGACGCCGATTGGCGTGCGCCAGGGACCCGGCAGGACGAAGAGAAGAAACGGAGCGAGGAGCGCGGCGGCGAGCAACGGCTTCTCTTTGCGACCCGCAACTCCCGAGCGCCGGAAGAGCGGGGCGAGCGACAGGCCGAGGCGGGCGAGCCCGCGCGCGAGAGGCACGCGATGAATCCACTCGGGCAGCGCCGGCATCGTCCCCTCGCGGAGCGATCCGTCCCGGCCGGCGAACGCCCAGTGGCGCTCGCTCACGATCACGACGCCGTCGGGGCGCGCCATGCCGCCGAGGCGCGGCAAGGAAGCTGCAGCGTCGGCGCGCAGGAAAAGCGAAGCGAGACCCCGGTCCACGGGTCCATTGTCGCCTAAAAAAAGACCGCCCGGGGGTGCCGGGCGGCCTATTTCACAGTGCTACGGGTCCTAGTTACCAGGTGCCGCGCGAGAAGAATCCGAGCAGCGCAAGAACGAGCACGACGATCAGGATGATCCAGAGAATGCTCACAAGCCTCCTTTGGGTCTGGAGGAACAACGACGGAGGCCCTGGCCCGGTTACGGCATGGCCACCTTCTCGCGCTCCTCGAGCCGCGGCGCGAGGCGCTGGTAGAAGAAGCCGCCGAGCAGGAGGACTGCTCCCACGGCCAGGAACGACAAGGCGCGCGTGATCGAGCTCAGGCGTGCAAGGTCGTAGACGAAGAGCTTCGCCAGGCTGATGCCGAAGAGGGCGAGCCCGCCGAAGCGCAGCGCGGCCTGCCTGCTTCGCAGGCCGACGTAAAGCAGCGACAGGCCGAGCGCGCCCCAGACCGCGCTGACGGCGGTGTGCCCGCTCTGAAAGTTGGACGTGACGTCGCTCGGGCCAACCCACTCGGCGACCTGGAGGATCGTGAGCGACAGTCCATAGAGCGCAAGCCCCGCGGCGATCCACGTTCCCGCGGAACGCCACCGTGGCTGCCGTCGGTCGAACGCGGCGTCGAAGGCGTCGAGCGCAGGCCGCCGCGGCGTGCGCCAGAGGCGTGCCGCCACCACGGTCGCGACGACGACCGCTGCGAGGCCGGGCACTCCCGCGCCGGGATTCTCGTTCGCGGAGAAGAGGTCGGCAAGGGTCGCCTGATCGGCGAAGGAAAGGGCGAAGGCGAATCCGAGATAACCGACCGCCGCGAGCTGCAGCCGTCGCTCCGACGTGAGCCACCGCAGACCCGCGAACGCCGCACCGGTCGCCGCCCAGGTGACGACGAGCCATTGGCCGCTGACAAGCTCGGCCTCTGCGAGCGCGAGCACGCCGGCCGCAAACGTCCAGAGGAGCGTGCTGAAGTCGCGCTGAGCGGGTCGCCGGAGAAAAGCGGCCGCGAGGCCGCCGTAGAGCGCGGCGACGCCGAGGAAGCCGGCACCTTCGAGGTCGATCCGCCAGACGCGCCCGTCGAGCAATTCTCCGATCGCGCCCGTCGTCAGGCCGAGGCTCACGAGGACCGTCAAGTACGAGACGGTGGGATCGGGCCACAGCCGAGCGCGAACGGCCTTGACGAGCACGCCCGCGGCCAGCAGGGCGGCCGCGACCTCGAGGAACGCGTACGAGCGCAGGTCCGGCTCGAGCTGCGCAGCGTCGAAGACAATCGTCTTCACGAGCACGACCACGAGCCACACCAGCGCCGCGGCCGCGAGCGCCGAGCCGCGCCGGCGAAGACCGAGTGCGACGGCCACGACCGCGGCGGCGGACCAGAGACCGGTCAGAGCGACGTGGCCGTGGTCGAACCGCGATTCCGCGACGCCGGGCCACCAACGGCTGTACGCCTCCAACAGCGCGAGCGAGATCGCGTCGACGCACAGGGCGCCGGCGAGAGACGCCGCGGCGATCCCGAGTGCGGTCTGGCGTTCGCGCACTGCGTCGAGCACGGCGGCGAGCCGCGCGAAGGGGCCTTGCCTGAGGCCGTCCGGCGGCCAATCCGTCGTCCAGAGAGCAACGGCCGCCGACGCGAGCGCGAGCGCGCCGAGGCTCGGGATCCCGGCACCGGGGTGGTCGCTCACCTCGAACAGTCGCGAGACGGGCGCTTCCACGGCGAGGGCATGGATCAGGCCGAGGGCCAGGTACGCAAGCGCGGCGACCTGGAAGCGAATCTCGCGCAGACGGCGTGCGAGCCACGCGAGGACGACTGTTTCAGCGGCCCAGACATACGTCAGGCTTCCGGCGGAGAGCACGTCGGCAACACCGACCGCAGCCAGTGCCAGCGCCAGCGCGACGAGCATTACTCCGAGGTCGCGGGTGCTTCGTCGCGCGAAGAAGGCGGCGCCCAAGGCTCCATACCCGGCGGCGAACGCGAGCAGGTCGATTCCGCGGCCGACGTCGCTGCCGCCTGCGAAGAGCGCGTGCGCGGCGTAGAAGGCGAAGCCGGCGCTGCCGATCACGAAGCTCGAGACGACGGCGTCGATCGCGTCGCCGCCCGTACGAGCATGCCAGCCGAGGCCGGCTGCCAGATAGACGAGCGAAAAGACTGTTGCGAGAACGAGCAGCGCCGCATCAGGGCGTCCGCGGTCTGCGAACAGCACCATCGCCTGCGGCGCTCCGACGATCGCCGCTGCTACGAGCAGGTGTCGCCAGCGGAGAACGACGGCAACGGCAGCGGCGGCCGCGAGGACGAGTGCGACGAAGCCGGTGCCGACCGTCGTCAGTCCGGTGTCGAAGATGAGAAGCGCGGGCGTGACCATCGCACCGAGGAGCCCGATTCCGGCGACGAGCTGATTGCGCCAGAAAAGCGACACCGCGAGGCCGATCGCCGCGATCGCGGCCGCGATCATAAGCGCGCCCCATTGCGGGACGAACCCGTAGAGGGTGGTCGCGGCGAGCAACGTCGCGTAGCCTCCGGCAATCCCGGCGCCGACCGCCGCGACGGGTGCGTGCAACGGGCCGTACCGCCGCCGCAACTCCAGACCGGCTCCGAACACGAGCAGGGACGCAGCGCTTCCGAGTGCGACCCTCGCACCCGGCCCGATCCAGCCGCGATTCACGGCGAGGGCGAAGAAGAAGACGATTCCGAGCACCGTCACGATTCCTCCGGCGACGGCGAGGCCCTTCGGGCCGAAGGCCACGCTCCAGTCGATCTCGCGCGCAGGACGACGAGGAGGCGGCGGCGGGTGCTCCCGCGTTGGAACAACCTGACGCGCAGGCGCGGGTGGCGGGACAGAAGCTGTTGCCGGCGGTGCGACCGGCGGACGCACCGGTTCGCGCACGACGCCGAGCGCGCGCTCGACGTTCGCGAGACGGCGTTCGACTTGTTCCAGCCGCGTGAGTATCTGATCGCTCATCGTGCTTACCTCCCGTCACCGTCTTCTCGCGGCTTGAGCTCGACGAGCAGCTCACAATCGAGCGCCGCGGCGATCCCGAGCAGGGTGTCGATGCGCGGCGGCCGCCCGCCGCTCTCGAGGCGCGCGATCGCAGATTGCGTCGTGCCACACAACTCCGCGAGCTGCTGCTGGGAGAGACCCAGCGCCGCTCGCCGCTCGGCGACTTGCTCCGCGATCGCCGCAAAGAACCATCCCTGGTCGGCGTGCGCGAGGCGCCGCCGGAGCTTGTCCAGCGGCGGCCGCCCGGACGTCGAGCGTGATCGCATATTTGCTATAATAGCAGAATTGCTATGAAGGCGTCAAGCGAGAAGGGCGCGATGACGCGCAAGCTCCCAGAGGACCGTCTTGATGTCCTCGGGCGTGTTGTACGCATGCGGAGAGATACGCACGTTCCCGTCGCGCGACGACGTGACGATGCCTTCCTTCCCCAGCTCTGAGACGAGCCGCTCGACGTCTGTCGACTTGACGCACACGAGCGCGCCGCGCTCATTTGGATTGCGCGGCGTCGCCACGCTGCCGCCAAGCTCGTCGACGCCTTCGATCAGGAGCTCGGTCAGGCGGCGGACGTGCTTCTGCGTCGCCGCGACGCCGATCTCCTGCATCAGCTCGATCCCGGCGATCCCGGCGTAGATCGACGGCACGGGCGGGGTGCCCGATTGGAAGCGGCGCGCGTCGGGTGCCGGCGAGTAATCGTGAATGTCCATCTCGAAGACGTTCTGGTCCGCGAACCAGCCCGTTGCCGTCGGCCAAGCCTCCTCCCACAGCTCCCGCCGGCAATAGAGGAATGCGAGCCCAGCGGAGCCGAGCAGGTACTTGAGCACGCCCGCTGCAAGAAAGTCGACGCCGAGCGCCTTCACGTCGATCGGAATTGAGCCGACCGACTGGTACGCGTCGAGCAGCACGGGCACGCCGCGCTCGTGCGCGATCGCCACGATCGGTTTTACGTCGAGCTTCGCTCCGTTCCGGTAGCAGACGTGCGTGATCGACACGAGTTTCGTCTCCTCGTCGACCACCTTGCGGAAATGCTTCGGCGGAATGGTGCCGTCGTCGGCCTCGTGCACGTGCACCACGCGCGCGCCGCGAGATTCTTGTGCGTGCCAGATCTGACCGATGGTGGGGAACTCCCAGTCGGTGAGCACGACCTTGTGCCGCGGGCCGGCGAAGCGAAGGCCGCTCGCGAGCGAGGCGACGCCTGCAGAGAGCGAGGTCGTAACCGCGATCTCCTCTGGCGCGGCGTTGATCAGCTTCGCGAAAGCGGCGCGCGCGGCCTCGGTGCGTTCGACCCAGTACTCCCACGGCGCGCCGTACTCGTCCCAGTCGCGGAGGTACTGCTCGTACGAGTCGCGCACGACGTCCGAGAGCGCGCCCTGAGAGCACGAGTTGACGTACACGCGCTTCTCGAAGATCGGGAAGCGGTGCCGGCACGTCGCCGGCAGGCTGTGCAGGTCAACGGCCGAGGTACGCCTTCCGTAGCTCTTCGTTCTGCAGCAAGTCCTGCGCCTTCCCTTCGAGCACCACGCGTCCGGTCGACAAAACGTACCCACGGTCCGCGATCGAGAGCGACACGTTCGCGTTCTGCTCGACGACGAGAATCGCGACGCCGGCCTCGTGCACCTCCTTGATGATCTCGAAGCTGCGCTCGACGAGGATCGGCGCGAGCCCCATCGACGGCTCGTCCATCAGCAGCAGCTTCGGCCGAGCCATCAGCGCCCGCCCCATCGCCACCATCTGCTGCTCCCCGCCGGACAACGTCCCGGCCAGCTGGGAGCGACGCTCGTGCAGCAACGGGAAGAGCGAATAGACGCGCTCGAAGTCCTCCTTGCGGCCGCCGCCGTAGAGGTACGCGCCCATCTCGAGGTTCTCGAGCACGGTCATCGGGGCGAACAGCCGCCGGTTCTCGGGAACGATCGCCATCCCCTTCGCAATGCGATGGCTGGTCGTGCGTGCGGTCACGTCGTCTCCGTCGAAGCGAACCGCGCCACGCCGCGGCTGGACGATCCCGAGGATCGTCTTCAGCGTCGTCGACTTCCCGGACGCATTGCCGCCGAGCAGGCAGACGAGCTCGCCTTTGCCGACGTGCAGGTTGAGGTTCTCGAGGATGTGGATCTCGCCGTAGTAGGTATCGACGGCCTCGAGTTGCAGCAGATCGCTCATGACGCCTTGAGGCCGAGGTAGGCCTCGACGACGCGCGGCGACGTGCAGCATTCCTCAAACGATCCTTCGGCGATCTTCACGCCGTGGTCGAGCGCGACCACCCGGTCGGAAATGCCCTCGACGACGTGCATGTCGTGCTCGATCACGAGAATCGTGTAGCCGGCGCGGTCACGCAACTCGCCGATCAGCTCCGTCATCTCGTGCGTCTCGACCGGGTTCATGCCGGCGGCGGGCTCGTCGAGCAGCAGCAGCTTCGGCTCCGTCGCCATCGCACGCGCGATCTCGAGCCGCCGCCGGTTCGCGTACGAGAGCGAGTACGCCGGCTGCGCGCGGCGGTAGCCCGCGAGCCGCCGGCCAAAGAAGTCGAGCTTCTCGCCCGCGACTCGCACGATCTCGCGCTCCTCGCGGCGGAAGCCGGGCGTCCGCAGGATCGACTGAAGCACGTTCGCGCGCGTGCGACCGTATTGCGAGGCCATCACGTTCTCCTGCACGGTCATGTTCAAGAAGAGGCGCAGCGTCTGGAACGTGCGCGCGATGCCGAGCTTTGCGATGCGGTGCGGCGGCAACCCGAGGACGTTGCGTCCCTCGAAGAGGATCTCGCCGGAATCCGGTTGGTAGAGCCCGGTGATCAGGTTGAAGAGCGTCGTCTTGCCCGCGCCGTTCGGACCGATCACGCTTACGATCTCGCCCTGCTTGACGTCGAGGTCGAGCTCGTCGATCACGGTGAGGCCGCCGAATGCTTTCGAGACGGTGCGTAGTTCGAGCAGACCCGTCATCCGATCTCCACTCTCGCCGTGCCGAGGAGACCCTGCGGGCGCGCGTTCATCAAAACGATGAGGAGAGCGCCGAGGATGATCAGACGCGTGACGCTGGGCTCGAAGTCGAGCCGGTTCTCCCAGACGAACGCCGCGAGGTAGAGCGTCGGCACGAGGAAGACCGTGCGCCACAGCCCGCGCATGAGCGTGAGCGCGAGCACGGCGGCGATCAGCGCGACGAAGGCGTAATTGCCGATCAGCGTCGCATGGTGCTGAGGCCGGATCACCCAGCCCTGCACGGCGCGGCCGATCACGTCGCCGCCTGCAGCCTCCCCTCTCGTCCCCGCCGGCCAGACGGCGGCGACGAGCGCATGGAATGCGTAGCCGAAGGCGACGAGCGACACGAGCACCGCCACGAGCTTGGGCCAGGGCCGTAGCTTCGCCACGAGCGTGATCAGGATCACCGAGTAGAAGAGCCACCGCGCCTGATTCGCGTCGCGCAAGACCTCGAGCGAGACGTTGATCGTGATCGCACCGAGGACGACGCCGCTAAGGCTCCCGGCGCCACCGAGGATCACCATCGCGTAAACCGTGATCAGGATCGGGATGTCGTAGCTGTCTGGGAATACCGCGCCGTCCACTGCCGCGCTGATCGCCCCCGTGATTCCGGCGACCCCGGCTCCGAACGCGAATGCGAGCAGCTTGAGCCGGTTGACGGGGATGCTCATCACCTCTGCCGCGAGCGGATCCTCGCGGAGCGCCTTCCACGCCCGGCCGGTCCGCGACTCCGCAGCGAGGTGGAGCACGGTCATCACGACGGCGAGCGTGATCAACGAGACGTAGAAGAAACCCTGGACCGACTGCACTTCCGCCCCAAAGAAGTTCAACGGGTCGAGGCCCGAGATTCCGTTGGGCCCGCTCGTGAGATCGAACGGTCCGCTGTGCCCGAGGAGCGTCACTCGGTCGCCGTTGGTCACGAACGTAACGAACGCCTGGCCGAAGAACAGCGTGACGATGGCGAGGTAGTCGCCGAGCAGACGGCGCGACGGCAACCCGAGTAGAAGACCGGTAACGGCCGCCGCGAGAACGATCACAGGAAGCGACGCTTCCGCCGGCCAGTGGAGGCCGAACTTGTCCGACGAGAGCAGCGCGAACGAGTAGGCGCCGAAGCCGTAGAACGCGACGTACCCGAGGTCGAGCAGGCCCGCGAAGCCGACGACGACGTTCAGCCCGAGCGCGAGCAGCCCGAAGATGAGCGTGTCGACGCCCACACGAATCACGTACTCGTTGTCACTGAGGAGCGGGATGACCGCGGCCGCCGCGATGAAGGCGCCGAAGCGTGCGCTCCTCGGTATCCGCTCGAACGCCTGGCGCACCCGGCCTGCCTCGCGCCGCTCCTCGACCTCGGCGACCCAGCTGTCGACCCCGATGCGCGGCTGGTCCGTCATACCTTCTTGATGTCTGCCTTTCCTAGCAACCCGGTCGGGCGCACGATCAGGACGACGATCAGGATCCCGAAGACGATCAGGTCGTAGAACCTCGTCGAGATGTAGCCCTGCGAGAACGACTCGGCGAGGCCGATGAAGATGCCGCCGAGCATGGCGCCGGGAATGCTCCCGATCCCTCCGACGACCGCGGCCGTGAACCCCTTGAGGCCGGCCACGAAACCCATGAAGTGGTACACGCGCTGGAAGACGAGCCCGACCATGACGCCTGCAGCACCGGCCAGGGCAGAGCCGATGAAGAAGGTGAGCACGATTACCCGGTCGACGTCGATCCCCATCATCGCCGCCGCCTCCCGGTCGTAGGCGGTCGCGCGCATGGCCTTGCCGAGGCGGGTGCGCGAGACGAACAGCGCGAGCCCGACCATCAGCGCGGCCGTCGTGACGATCACGATGATGCGGATCAGGGAGATATTCAGCGGCCCGGAGTGGATGCCGTGCGTGAACAGCGTGCCGTTATCCAGCGAGAATGTGTCGTACGAGCGGAAGTCGGCCGAGAACAGAAGCAGCGCCGTGTTCTGGAGAAAGAAGGAAACGCCTAGCGCCGAGATCAGCGGTGCGATCCGGGGCGCGTTCCGCAACGGCCTGTAGGCGAAGCGCTCGATCACCACGCCGAGCAGCCCCGACCCGATCATCGCGGCGATGAACATGAACGAGATCAAGAGCCAGATCGGGAACATCGGGTCCACCGCCCCGCCCGATACCGTCAGCACGCCGTAGCCGATGAACGCGCCGATCATGTAGACCTCGCCGTGGGCGAAGTTCAGGAGCTTCAGGATCCCATACACCATCGAGTAGCCGAGAGCGATCAAGGCGTACACGCTCCCCAGCGTCAGCCCGTTGACCAGCTCCTGAACGAAGTAATCCCAGGTGTACACGACGGTGATGTGCGGCCCGCCGCAGAAGCGGGCCGCACATCATTGCGTTTCTCAGCCGACGAGCTTGTGGCTGCCGTCCGCCTGGATCTGCGAGACGTAGAACTTCGCAGCCGGCACGTCGCCGTGCTTGTCGAAGCTCACCGTGATCCCCAGGATCGAGTGCGGGATCTTGACCGCGCGGATGTTCTTCAACAGCTCGCCGCGGGTCGCCTTGCGGTCGGAGCACGCGGCCTTGTACGCGCTGGCGATCACCTGCGCCGCCACGTAGGTCGGCGGACCGAAGGTGCTCCACTTCGTGCCGTACTTCTTGTTGTACGCGGCGATGATCCTGGCCGTGCCCGGCAGCCCGTGGATGTCGCGCGCGAACGACGACACGTACGCGCCCTTGATCGTGAAATCCCCGGAGTCGAGGCCGTCCGACCCGAAGATCTTCGCCGTCTTGCCCTGCTCCTGCATTTGCTGGGCGAAGAGCTGGCCGTTCGCCGCCACCTGCCAGGGCAGGAAGACGACGTTCGTGTCATCGGAGATGCTGGTCACGATGGACGAGAAGTCGGTCACCTTCTGGTTGACCGACTTTCGCGTCACTGAGACCTTGTTCGCCTTGAGGACAGCCGTTGCCGAGGCGGCGAGGCCGGTCGAGTATGCCTCCTGGTCGTCGATGATCACGACCTTCTTCGCCTTCAGCTTGTTGACCATGAAGAGCCCGTCGGAGCGCCCCTGCGACTTGTCGCTCCCGACGACGCGGGAGAAGGTCGGATACTTGCCCTGCGTCAGCGTCACGTTCGTCGCCGACGACGAGACGTACGGCATGGTCTTCCGCTTGAAGAGCGGCCCAACCGCGATGACTTCCTGGGAGCCCGCGGGCCCGATGGTGGCGAGCAGCGACGCGTTCGCCGTGAACTTGGTGCCGACCGTCAGCGCGAGCTTCGGGTTGAGCTGCGTGTCGCCCTGCAACAGCGTGAAGTGGGTCCCGTTCGCTGCGTTGAAGCTGTCGACCGAGAATTTCGCCCAGTTGAGCTGCTCCTTGCCGAGGAACGCCACCGGGCCGGTGATCGGCCCCATGAAGCCGATCGGACCCGACGTGCACGCCGCAACGCCGGCCGCGGAAGCCGTCGGCGCCGAGCCTTTCGTGACCGCAGACGCTCCCGTGGCGGCAACCGCCGCGACGACCAGCGTGAGCACAAGCGCTTTCTTCATTTACTGCTCCTCCTTCTTTTCGCCCTTGTCTTCGAACGCCTTCGAGGCTGGGTCGCCCGATGGATGGAAGACGCCGAGGACCTTCATGTCATTGCTTCCGGTGTTCTCGATGCAATGCCGTACGTACGGCGGCAGGTGCAGGCAGGTTCCCGGTGCGAGCGCGAAATCTTCGCCGCCGATGTGGTACACGCCCTCGCCTTCGAGCAGGTAGACGACTTCGTCGTACGCATGGCTGTGCTCCGGCGCCCGCCCCGGTGGGATGACGCCGACGAATTGCGTGGCGTCCAGGCAGCCGGCCTCCTGGTTCACGAGGTAGCGGAACTCGCGGTTCGGCGTCGCCGGCAGCGCAGGCTGCTCGTCGTACCGCACGATGACGCGACGGCTGTCGCCGACGCCACGCTCACTCGCGGGCGCAGTCACCGAGACGAGTACGAGCTCTTCGGTCGTTTCGACACTGTACGACTCCCCGGGGGCGACGAACGCTCCGATCCACGGTTCGAGCGAGTGCTCGGTTCCGTCGAGATGAAGCGTGCCGCGACCGGAGACGACGAAGAGGATCTCCTGCCTGCCGTCGCCTCCCCGTTCGGCCGAGCGTCCCGGCGAAAAGCGCAGCACCCGTTGCTCGAGCCGTTCGCAGCCGCGCGAGGCGTCGATCGTCGTCCGCACCTCGGCGGTGTCGCCGGGTGTGCGCACGCCAACGATGTCCTGCTCCGCGACAACGAAGCCCTCAGCGACCGCCACGCAGGCATTGTCCAGGGATGATCCTTCCGGCGCAACCCCGAGACGCCGAGCGGGTTCGGGAGCTGTTGCGCGAATACGCCGCCGGCCTCGGCATTGATCTGTCGTTTCAGGACTTCGAGGCGGAGCTGGACGACCCGCTCGGCTTCTACGAGCTTGTCCTGCTCGCCGGGGACGGCTGTGTGGCGCTGCGCCGGATCGACGACGAGACCTGCGAGATGAAGCGGCTTTACGTGAGGGCCGGCGCGCGCAGGAGCGGGCTCGGAAGGCGCCTGGCCGAGGCAGTCATCGCGGAGGCGCGGTCGCGCGGCTATCGGCGAATGCTCCTCGACACGCTCCCTTCGATGCGTGCGGCCCAGGCGCTCTACGTGTCGCTCGGCTTTCGGGAGACCGAGCCCTACCGCTACAACCCGGTGGCCGGCACGACGTTTCTCGAGCTCGCGCTTAAGAACTCGTTTCACAATGAGCCTTGAGCCGCCGGGCCGCGCTGGGCGACGCGATGCGGCGTCCTCGGTCGCCCCCATATGGCAAGCATATGAAGGCTCCCTGCGTCCTTGCCCCGCGCCGCCCATCGCACCCCGTCGACGAAGCGCATTATGAAACGAGTTCTTAGAGGACATCGAGCAGCGGCCAGCGATCATCGACATCGATGCACGCGCGGAGGTACAGGGCGACGCCGAGGTCGCCGGTCCAGAGGCCGCGCTCGCCGTTGCGCTGCTCGATTGCGTGCATCGCAAAGCGCCGAGCGCGCTCGAGCCACTTCCGGTCGCGCGTGCGCCGGTTGAGCTTGAGAAACGCCCAGCCGTTGCCGGCCGTGCCGTGGCAGAGACCGGCGCCGCCTCGCAGCGGCCCGGCCTCCCAGACGAGCTCGCCCGCTGCGAGCAGCAGCGCGTCGAGATCGGGATGCGCGGGCGCAGAGGCGAGCGAGCAGACGACGCCCGGGGCCCCATGGCACCACTGGACTCGAATCTGGTCCGTCGGGACGTCTTCATCAACCGGCCAGTTGGCGAGGTTGCCCTCGCGCAGCGCGGTGCGCTCGAGCGTCTCGATCACACGGTGCATGAGCTCCGTCTGGTGTTCGCGACTCTGTAGTGGAGCGGCTCGAAGGAGCGCATAGGCGTTGCCGGCAACGCCGTGCGCGAAGCCGAGGAACTGCTGGCGCCGATCGTCGAACTCCTGTGTCCAGACGCACGCGCGCAGCTTCGAGTCGAACGTCCACGTCGACCAGAGGCGCCTGATCGCCTCGCGCGCGACGTCGTCGTCGCCGAGGAGCCGCGCCGCGACGAGGGCGCCGCCTGCACCGTAGAGCAGCTCGTTCCAGGGATCCTCGATGCAGGCGGGCGCCGCCGCACGGAAACGTTCGTTGTCGCGCGAGACCAGCGCGATCCCGACTTCACCTTCGGCGAACCCCGGCCCCTCGCCTGTGCCGGGTTCCCAGTCGACCTGCTTGCCCAAGGACCGCAGGGCGTAGAGCTCTCCGGCAACGCCGGCGTAGACGCCCGCTTCGTCCGGCGGCCCGGCGGCGATCGTTTCGTCGACGATGTCGGCGATCGCGTATCGCGCAAGACGCTCGTCCCACCGGCCGCCGCCAAGGGGCTCGTGCTCCTTGGCGCGGAAGATCACACGGTTGCCTCGAGATGCGCGCCGTGACCGTCGGGCGCATCGGTGTCGAGCTCGAAGACGAAGAAGTCACGGCGCATGACGTGCACGGCGACGTTGTATACGGGGACGGTGCCGATCGCGCCCGCGAACGTCCCGGCATGCGCATGCCCGTGCAGCACCAGGTCGGGCCGGTGCTTCTGGATCGGACCGTCGAGCCGGTTCGTACCGAGATACGTCCAGATCGACTCCGGCTCCCCGACCAGCGTGCTCATCGTCGGCGAGTAGTGCAACAGGACGACGCGGAGCGGGCATTCGTCGATCTCCTCGAGCGCGCGCTCGAGCGCCGCGACGTCCTTGCCCGTCTCCGCGTAGACCTCGCGCAGCAGCGGCTCGCCGAAATCAGGCAGCGTGCTGCCCGGAAAGCCGCCGACGAATCCCTTCGTCCCCGCGATCCCCAGCGTCACGCCGTTGATCGACGGGGTTTCCCACGAGCGTTCGAGCACGACGACGCCTGCTTGTTCGAGGATCGTCGTGAGCTCGTCGACCTTGTCCGCGTGGTAGTCGTGGTTGCCGAGAACGGAGTACACGGGCACGTTGAGACGTGCGCATGCCTCGACGACGACTTCCATCTCATGCGGCTCGCCGTGTGCGGTGAGGTCGCCGGCGAGGAGAACGACGTCCGCCGCGCCGTCGACATGGCCGAACGCGTCGTCGATTCGCGCTCTGACGCGCAGGTCGGCATGGAGGTCACCCGCCGCTGCAATTCGGATACAGGGCATGCTTCAGCGTCTTCCCGGGGATTGAACGTCGCACACCGCGGGTACCGCGCGTGCACGATGGCGGTCGACTTCGACTTTGACGTCATTCTGCAGACGCTGAAGAAGGCGGCCGGCGCACTGCGCGACGCCGACGTGCCGTTCGCGCTCGGCGGCGGCCTCGCCGTGTGGGCGCGCGGCGGCGCCAAGACCGAGCACGATGTCGACTTCTTCGTGAAGCCGGCGGACGCGCAGCGCGCTCAGCAGGCGCTGATCGCTGCAGATCTCGAAGGGGAAACGCCGCCGGAGGGATGGTTGCTCAAGGCGTGGGACGGCAACATCCTCGTCGACCTGATCTTCGAGCCGCGTGGCGGGCCGGTCGACGACGACTGGTTCGAGCGCGCCGAGGAGCTCGACGTCTACGCCGTGACGATGCTCGTGGCCTCGCTCGACGACGTGCTGATGACGAAGCTCCTCGCGCTCAACGAGCAGAACCTGGACTATTCGAGCGTCCTCGAGATCGCGCGCGCCGTGCGCGAGCAACTCGACTGGGACGACATCCGGCGTCGTTGTGAGGGGTCGCCGTACGCAAAGGCGTTCCTCGTGCTCGTCGAGGAGCTCGGCGTGGCGCCCGCGAAGGCGGCACGCTAGCCGAAGAAGAAGAACTGCTGCCAGGCCTGCCACCACGACTCGGCGGTCGAACGGATGCGCCGAGCGTCTACGACTTCGACGCCGTGCGCACGGCGGAGCTTGTCGACGGCGAAGGTGACCTTGTATGCGACCTCGATCGTGCACGGACTGCCGGGGTTGTACGGCTGCACCGCGCGTAGGTCCTGGAGGGCTCGCTTGGCTCCGTTCTCGATCAGCTCACGCGCCCGGAGAGGCGGGACCTGCCGCGCGCTGTAACGGCCGATCCCTTCCTTCACCGCCACCGTCGTCAGGCCGCCACCGAGGAGCGCGCTCGCCTCTTCGCACGTCGCGCGGTCGCCGGTCACCAGCAGGACAGGCACATTCCACGTTCCGCAGAGCGCCGCGTTGATACCCGTCTCGCCGACGAGCGTGCCGTTGAACCACAGGTCCTGCCACTCCTGCCCCGACACGGTGTGGTTCAGCACGCCGTGCTGCGCGCCGTTCATCGCATGCATGCCGACGAAGAGCGCCGCGTCACAGCCCGACTCGAGGAAGTCCGTGTACTCCGTCCAGCTGTCCTGCACGACGTACTCGCACGCGGGGTCGAGCAAGTCCGGCACGAGCGAGTTGAAGGACCAGCCGCCGCCGGCGCCGTGGCAGTCCATGACGACGATCTCGGTGGCGCCGGCAGCCTTGGCGCCGCGCACCGCCGCGTTGATCTCCTCGGTGTAGAGACGCCGTCCCTCCTCGTACATCGGGTCGCCGCCGGTCGTCTGCTGCCATTTGACGATTCCCGCGACGCCTTCCATGTCGCTGATGACGTGGACCTTCACGCGGGTAGCCTCTCAAACCGTGGAGACCGGACTCGCAGGCAAGCGCGTGCTCGTGACGGGCGGCTCCGGCGGGATCGGCTCGGCGTGCGCGCGCGAGTTCGCCGCGGAAGGAGCACACGTGATCGTGCATTACCGCCGTGGGCGGGAGCGCGCAGAAGCGGTCGCGGACGAAATCGGCGGCGAAATCGTCGCTGCGGACCTCACCGTGGAGCGCGAAGCCGAGTTACTGTTCGACCGGGTCGGTCCGCTCGACGCGTGCGCAGCGGTTGCCGGCGAGTGGCCGCGAGACGACGTTCCCGTGTGGGAGCTGCCGCTCGAGCGGTGGGAAGCAACGCTGCGTGCGAACCTGACCACGGCCTTCCTGACGGCGCGCGGATTCCTGCGCAGCGTGGCCGACCAGAATCGCGGCTCGCTCGTGCTGGTCGGCTCGACGGCCGGCATCTTCGGCGAGGCCGGCCACGCGGACTACGCGGCGGCGAAGGCCGCGCTCGTCGGCTTGCTGCTCAGCCTGAAGAACGAGGTCGTGCGCGTCGCGCCGCTGGCACGCGTGAACGCGGTGTTTCCAGGTTGGACCGCGTCGCCGATGACGCGGGGCCTGATCGATGCCGAGCGTGTCGAGCGCGTGTCGCGGACGATGGCCTTGCGCAAGGTCGCGCGTCCGGAGGACGTCGCCCGTCAGATCGTCGTGCTCTCCTCCGATGAGCTCTCCGGGCACGTGACGGGCCAGGTGATCACCGTCGCGGGCGGGATGGAAGGCCGCATCGTCCACGAATAGCCGACGGCGGCCCGACAAAGGCCGCCGTCGACGAACCCGACGCCGCAGAGCTATTGCCGTTAGTCCCGCCGCGGAGCTCATGGACAGCATCGGCAAAAACCGGGCGCACCTTTAGGTCCGAGGCCGATGCGGCAGTACCCTTGCCGCGTGAGCCGCTTCGAAGAACGCCTGCGCGCGGGGCCGCCGATTGTTGCCGACGGCGGCATGGGCGCGCTTATCTCGGCCGCCGTGCCACGTCTGCGCTGCCCGGAAGAGGCGAACCTGCGGGCACCCGAAGGAGTCGTCTCGGTTCACGTTGGTTACATCCGCGCCGGTGCCGAGCTGATCGAGACGAATACGTTCGGCGCCAACAGGCCGAAGCTCGCGGCGAGCTTCCTCGAAGACGACTTCGAGAAGATCAATTCTGCCGGCGCGCGCCTCGCGCGCGAGGCGCGGGAGATCACGGGCCGCGACGTCTTCATCGCAGGCTCGATCGGTCCGTTGGGCGACGTCGAGTTGCGCGTAGAGACGCGTGCGGAGTTGTTCGCCGAGCAGGCCTCGATCCTCGACGGGCGCGGCGCAGACCTGTTCATGATCGAGACGTTCTACGACCTCGACGAGCTCGAGACCGCGATCGAGGCCGTACGTGGCGTCTCGAGCCTGCCGATCGTCGCGCTGATGACGTTCGACGAGGAGGCGCAGACACTCGGCGGCGTGACCGCGCGCGAGGCGGGAGAGCGGCTCGCGGCGGTGGACGTCGCCGCCGTGGGCGCGAACCACGGCGCCGGGCCGGCGAGTGCGTTGACCGCGCTTCACGACATGCGGCACGACGGTGTCGTTCTCGCGGCTCTGCCGAACGTCGGCCTCGCCAGCCTCGCAGGCCCGCGGATCGTGTATCCGCACGCGACTCCCGAGTACTTCGCCGAGTTCGCCGCTCAGGCGCGCAGCCTCGGAGCCGGGCTGATCGGCGGCTGCTGCGGGACGACGCCGGCCGAGATCGCCGCGATCCGCGCCGCTGTCGACGCGAACCGGCCTCCCTCGCTTCCGCTCACCGTCGACGAGCGACGACTGACGATCGTCCACGGCGAGGAGCAGCGCGAGACGGAGCTGCAGCGTCTGCTCCGCACGGGCGAGTTCGTCATCTCGATCCAGCTCGATCCGCCGCTCGGCGGTGACAATCGGGCGCTGCTCGACGTCGCGCGCACGATCCGCGAGTCGGGGAAGGCGCACATCGTCGACATCAACGACAACCCCCGCGCGCGGGCGCGGATGAGCGGCTTGATGGCGGCCGTCGCCATCGAACGCTTCACGGGAATCGAGACGGTTCCGCATTTGACACCGCGCGACTCGACCATCACCGGTCTCGAGTCGCAGCTGCTCGGGGCACACGCCGAGGGCGTGCGCAACATCCTCGCCGTCACCGGCGACCCTCCGGAGGAGGCGGACTACCCGGGCGCGCGCGGCGTCTACGAGGTCGATGCGATCGGCCTCACCGAGCTGCTCGCGCAGCTGAACCGCGGCGAGGATTTTCGAGGCCGCACGATCGACGCGCCGACACAGTTCCACATCGGCGTTGCCGTCAACCCGACGGCGGACGATCTGGACGTCGAGCTCGAGCGCTTCGCGCGCAAGATCGAAGCGGGCGCCGAGTTTGCGATGACGCAGGTGCTGTTCGACCTCTCGTACCTCGACGCGTTCCTGGAGCGGCTCGGCGGCGAATCGCCGATCCCCCTGCTCGTCGGCGTCTGGGCGCTGGCGAGCCTGCAGCTCGCGCAGCGGATTCACAACGAGGTGCCGGGCATCGTCGTGCCCGAGCACGTGCAGGATGCGCTGAGCGACGCAGGGTCGGGTGCCGCGGCCGTCGGACGGGACGTCGCGCGGCGACTGATCGACGGTTCGCACGCGCGGGCGCACGGGATTTACGTCGTCGCGCCGTTCCGCTCGCCGGAACGCGCGCTCGAGTTGTTCGACTAGGCGGCGCAGTCGCCGGTCGAGACGCCGTCGCCGCCGGCGCGGCGCAGGTCCTTGCGCACGACATCGCTCGGAACTCCGAAGCCGCCCTGCTTGCCGAGTCGCGCCGCGAACACCGTTGTCGCGACGCCGCCGGACGCGTCGACCGTGGGGCCGCCCGAGTTTCCGTGACGAACTTCCCCGCGGAGGCTGGTGATCGTCCGCGCAATCGGCCCGTGGCCGTACGCGTCCTCGCTCAAGACGACCGTGGTCGCGCCGAGGCGCCCCGGCACGACGGTGAGCGGACCGTTTTCCGGGTAGCCCAGGATCGCGACCGCCTGCCCCCCTTCCGGCTTCCGCATCGGCAACGGCCGCAGCCTGAGCCGCTGCACGCGCAGGATCGCGACGTCGTTTCGCTGGTCGAACGTCACGACGGTCGCGCGGAGCCCGCGCGAGGAGCGCGGCGTCTCGACGACCGTGTCCTCCTGCCCCGCGACGACGTGCGCGGCCGTCACGACCAACGACGGCGCCACAACCCAGCCGCTACCGGCGATGCGCAGGCCGCAGGCGGTGCCGAGGATCCGAACGACACTCGGCGCCGCGCGGCGAACGCCGCGCGAGTGCAGCAATGCGGGGTCGGGAGGGTCGACCGGCGCGAGCGGTCCGGCGATGCTCGGAAACGGATCGACGCGCGCGAGGATCTTCATCAGCTTGTTCGGCGGCACGGCGTCGTAGAGCCCTTGCAAGACAACCGACTGCTGCGCTGCGTGCCGCAGCTTCATTTGTCCCGGGATGAGAAGCGCGGAGGCTCCGACCACCCAGACGAGCGCGAGACCGGAAGCGGCGCCGAGCACGAGACCGCCCGCCGAGTCGAGCGCGCGAAGCGGCGGAAACGGAATCGCGCGGCGGACCATGCTGCCCGCGATCGCGCCGAGCGTCTCGAGCAGCAGCGCGCCGAAGGCGGCGCCCGCGAGGCCGGCGAGGGGCGTGTAAGGGGACGTCGAGCCGCCGGTGAGGAGCTGCGGGGCGAGCCGCGCGCCGACAATCGCGCCGCCGATGATGCCCGCGACCGAAAGCGCACTTCCGATGAGTCCCTTCTTCAGTCCGAGAAGTGCGGTGACCGTGACGAAGCCGAGCGCGAGCCAGTCGACCTTGGTCACCCGGCCCAGGCTAGCGGCCGCTTCGGAGCGCCCGGCTACAATGGCCGCCGCGCCTGGGGGCGTAGTTCAGTTGGTTAGAACGCCGGCCTGTCACGCCGGAGGTCGCGGGTTCGAGTCCCGTCGCTCCCGTCTTTCACACCCAAAAGACCTGCAAATTGGCGTCTTCTGTTGCCCATCAAGGCGCGAACGACCGCCGGTCTCTATTTCATCCCGCGTATATCCCGCACGGGAATCGCCGCAGGAAGCCGGCCATAGCCGCTGATTCCCGCGACCCGGACTACCGGTCTATTGGCCGGTCATCTTCTGACGTCGCGAATCATGTGCCGACCAGAGGGCCGTCAACAGGCCTTCGACCTGGTGGGCCTCAGGCATCAGGGTATCCGCGGGGAGGGCGAGTGCGATCTCCTGCACGCCGATGAACCCGGGCACCGCTATTGACCTCGGCTCGCAGGATCGACGCCGGCGAAGGTGAGGAAATCCTTCATCCGGAAGGGCGAGCGGGAAGAGGCGAGCGTGGGCGTCCAGTTCGGC
>WNFZ01000751.1_pt1 | contig 31247 bp, 26 predicted proteins | sample 5400081 | NCBI WGS metagenome assembly WNFZ01 (sample SAMN13153365, study PRJNA577476) | soil metagenome | isolation source: 80 cm soil or saprolite under grassland replicate 1 | place: USA:California | collected 2016-06-15 | reverse complement strand
CTTTATGCTCACAAAGAGAGATTCGTTAGTCGCCCTGTTGGCGGTCTGCGCGACGCTCGCCGTCGTCACGCCGGGTCAAACTGAAAAGCCCTTGATGGGGTCGTCAGTCTTTGATTGGAACGCTATCGAGGCGCAGCCGACGAAGGTCGGTTCGACGCGCAAATTCTTTCAGGCGCCGACGGCCACACTCGACGAGCTTGAATGTCACGTGACGACACTCAACCCGGGCGAGACGCCGCATCCGCCCCACAAACACCCGGACGAAGAAGTGATCATCGTCAAAGAAGGAACGGTCGAAGCGATGGTCAACGGCCAGATGAAACGCGTCGGCCCGGGCTCGGTCATCTTTCAAGCGTCGAACCAACTGCACAGCATCCGTAACGTGGGACAGACGTCGGCCGTCTATCACGTAATCAAATGGAACTCGCCCGGGATGTTAAAGGACAAGGCAAAACAGTAACGGCGACGACCACAGGCGGGTATTGGTAGATGAACGCCAGCAGGAGCGTCCTTCACGAGGTCCTTGACGACGTCCTGAACCGATGAAAGTCGCGGCGCGCCCTGTACCGTAGGTTGTCTAACCTGCGGAGGCTTCATAACCAAGCCACTTGATAGCAACTGAACGGTTCATTAATCGAGCCATCCGCAGGTTGTCCAACCTGCGGAGACTCCGTCATCAAGCCGCTCGATGGTAACTGAATTACTTATTAATCGAGCCCTCCGCCGCCTTGGACAACCTACGGTACATTTTGGAGGACAGATATGTCCCGTATATCACGGGTTCTGGCAGTGATATTGCTTCTCTTTACGGCTGTGTCGCTGACGACCAACTTGAGCGCAGTTTTTAGCGCGATCGCGCAATCCGACGCGCCGCCGGTTCCTCCCAGGGAATGGATTGACCCGGACACCGGCCATCGCGTAATCCGGCTCACAGAAGATTCGGGAGGCGCCAGCCTCTACTTCCATCAGAACGGTTACACGGCGAGCGGCGACAAGCTGGTCATCACGACGGGGGCGGGTCTCTCCACGATCAATCTCAAGACGCGCAAGGTCGAGCCTCTGGTTGAAGGGCGGGTGAGCAACGTCGTGGTCGGCAGGAAGACGCGGCAGGTCTTCTACATCAAGGACGACACGGTCTATTCCACCCACCTCGACACTCGCGAGACGCGGGCCATCGTCAAGAACGCCGAGCTGCGTACTGGCTCCGGCCTCACGGTTAACGCCGACGAGACTCTGCTCGCGGGCAGCATGATCGAGGAAGGGCGGCGGTTCGTTTCGTCGGCGTCCAGACCCGCTGGCGCGGACAGCTATCCGGGCAAGGAGCGGATGATGGAGGAGCGATTGGCCGCGCGGCTGCCGATGGCGCTCTACGCCATCAACGTCAAGAGCGGCGAGATGAAGGCTTTTTATCGCAGCGCGGACTGGCTCAACCACGTGCAGTTTTCGCCCACAGATCCCGGCCTGCTGATGTTCTGTCACGAAGGGCCATGGCACAAGGTCGACCGCATCTGGACGATTCGCACGGACGGCTCGGGGCTGACCAAGATTCATACTCGAACGATGGAGATGGAGATCGCCGGCCACGAGTTCTTCAGCGCCGACGGCAAAACCGTCTGGTACGACCTGCAGACGCCCAAATCGCAGGTCTTCTGGCTGGCCGGGCACAGGCTCGCGACCGGCGAAAAGATCAAATACAAAGTGGAGCGCGAACATTGGTCGGTGCATTTCAACGCCTCGCCCGACGGAAAAGTCTTCGCCGGCGACGGCGGAGGGCCGCACAGCGTCGCCGCTCCCGGCAACGGCCAGTGGATCTATCTCTTCACACCGAAGAACGGCGCCTTGCAAGTCGAAAAGCTGGTCAACCTGGCAAAGCACGATTACACGCTCGAACCGAACGTCACATTCACGCCCGACATGAAATGGATCGTCTTCCGCTCCAACATGCACGGCGCGACTCACGTCTACGCTGTTGAAGTCAAAAAGAAGTAGCTGATGGCGGTAAGGTACGGGGAGCGGTCCTGGGAGCGCAGGCATCCTTGCCTGCCTGCTTCTGTCAGTCGGCCCTTGCCGGAAACTCGCAGGCAAGGATGCCTGCGCTCCCAGGACCGCTCCCCGTACCTTACCGATCACTTAAGCGTTCCGCAAAGCGAAACACCAAGCCACAACTTATACATAACCGCCTCTGCCAAGTCCTTGTAATAGCTGGATCGTCGTTCCGCATCGTGGAATAAAGGGCGCGAGGGAATTTCCGGCTTGTTCTCACCATGATGAATTCCTACAGTGCGCCAAGCTTGGAATAATCTTTAACGCCAGCATCTGACGCCAAATTAGTAAGACGCTGGGCGCCAATATAGAAAAACACAAATAGCCCATATTTCGATTGACGCTGTGCTGGGAATGTTCGCGAATCGCCCTCAGGGAAGGACCACAGTCCGTGGATTTCGGCTTATTTCCGCATGCTGTCGCGTCCCCTGTGAAGTTACAAAAAGAACTGAAAGCCACCTCATCATACGAAAACCAGCGACGGTTTGAAGACCGCCGAAAGACGGAGGTATTAAATGAAAAACTTGGTTCGATTACCCTCAGGATTATTTATCGTCATCGTCTGCGCCGCCATCGTCTGCGCGCAGACCAACCGTGGCGGCATCAGCGGCACGATCTCCGATAAAAATGGCGGGGTCATTCCCAACGCGACAGTCACTGTTACCAACAGCGGGACCAACCAGTCGCAGAAGCTCACGACTTCAGAGGAGGGAGCGTACTCCGCAACTTCTCTCGACCCGGTGGTATATCGCATCACGGTTGAAGCGCCGGGTTTCAAGAAGACTGTGCTCAATAACGTGAAGGTGGATACGGCGACCACGGTCACCGTCAACGTGACACTGGAGGCCGGCGCGGTCGAGACCATCATTGATGTGACTGCCGAAGCTCCACTTCTCAATTCGGCGTCAGGCGCCACAACCCAGACCATCACGGCGCGCCAGATTCAAGACGTTCCGCACCAACGCCAACAAGATCAGCGGCCGCTACACGGTCACGCCTGCCGTCGGCATTCGAGGCTTCGGCAGCGATGTGAACGGCAATAACGCCGCTTACAGCGACGCCAAGCAGATCTTAATCTCCGACAACCATATCTTCTCGCCGACTCTGATCAACGACCTGCGGCTCAGCTACACGCGCGGAGTGTTCAGCGAAGACTTCTCGCCTGAATTCTCGATCAAGGGCGGGCGCAACCTGGCCGCCGAACTAGGGCTGCCCAGCCTGACCGAGGGCGGCATCCCACTGTTCCTGCTCAGCTCGGACGGGAACGGGTATAACGCTTTCGCCGACATCGGCTCGTCCAGCTCGACCAATAACTTCAATGTCGAGGAGCAATACAACATTAACGACATCGTCTACTGGACGCGCGGTAGTATGACCTGGAAGTTCGGCGTTGATCTCAGCTACGCGCGACTGAACGTCGTGCCCTTCTTCTCGGCTTCAGGCGGCAGGTGGGCATTCCGGACACTCAACACCAGTAACAATCGCTCGACGAACTTGCCCAACGGGGGGAATCCCCTGGCCAGTTTGCTGCTGGGAGTGCCCAACATAGTGGATGTTCGACCGGTCCTGCTCAATTACGACTACCGCTGGAAGAGCGCGGCCGGGTTCGTCCAGAACGACTGGAAGGTAAAGCCGAACCTGACATTGAACCTGGGATTACGATATTCGCTTCAGTACCCGCGCACTGAGAAAAATGACCTGCAGGGCGTCTTCCGGCCGGATCTGGCGCAGAGAGTGACGCTGACTGACGCGCAGCGCCGCGCCACGGCCAATAATCTGGGGGTCGCGCCAACCGCGCCGATTCCCGACTATGTGCCGACGACTGTGGCGATACCGCCGTTCGCATTCGCCGGTCGTGGCGGACGTTCGCGCTACATCGTGCCGGTTGATTACTGGGGGCTGGAGCCGCGCTTCGGCTTCGCTTATAGCCCGAAATTCTGGACGTGGGCGGCTGAAAAGCATGCCGTCATCCGTGGCGGCTACGGCATTTCGCATGCGACGCTGACCGGTAATAACCGCAATCCGAATCCGGACTTCGGCGCCTTCACGACTATTAGCACCCTGGCCAACGGTTCGACCGTCGGCGGCACGGCTGACCCGACCCAACCAATAAGTTTGTCGGGCAACCCGGTGATTGTCGTAGGGCGGCCACTAGAGCAACAGTTTACCATCACGCCGGACGGCTTGGTCTACGCCAACAGCCTCGGCGTTCCGGGAGTCGCAGACGCCGGAGAGGGAAGCGGGAAAGTCGCCTATTCACAAAACTGGAACCTGGCAGTCGCATTCGAGCCGGCCAGGAACACCGTGATCGAGATCGCTTACGTAGGCAACAAAGGTACGCATTTGTACCTGCCGCTGGTCAACATCAATCCCCGCGACGTGAACTTCGTCGAGTTCCTGGAGGGGCAGAACATCCCAGCGGAAACAACATTCGCCGATCCGCTGGGTCGCACCAACCTGCTCGGCGCCGTGATCCCAATCCAGCGCAACAGCGTGGTCACGCCATACTTCGGCTTTAACAACCTCAACCGCTACTTCGATCCGTCGGTCAATAGTATCAGGCACGCGGGTTACATTGACGTGCGCCGCCAGGTCAGCCCCGGGCTGACATTCACGGCCAACTACACCTTCGGCAAATCAATTGACGAGGCGTCGGACGCCAGCCCCGACACCAGAGTGCTAACGACATACAACACGCAGGGGCAAGTCTCTTATGGCGCGCCTCGGAGTTCAGACCGAGCTATCTCGTCTTTCGACATTAAGCACAATTTCAGCGCGACCTATATCTACGATTTGCCGTTCGGGCGGGGACGGTCTTTCCTGAAGAAGGCAGGTGGAGTGGTCAACGCGGCGCTCGGCGGCTGGTCAACTTCCGGCATTTTGCGCTTGCAGGGCGGGTATCCGTACCTGCCGTATGTCACCGACACGAACCGTCTGGGTGGCGTAAACCGCAACGTCCGCCTCGACCTTGCGCCGGGCGCGCCGCTGAAGAATCCGCTGTGGAAGCGGGATTGTCCGGTCGGGAATCAATGCGAACCCTACGTCAATCCGGCGGCGTTCATGCGCCCGGTTAAAGGCGCGCTGGGCAACGCCCCACGCGTTCTGGAGATTCGGGCGCCAATGCAGAGATACTTTGACATCTCGTTGCAGAAGGACTTCAGCATCGGCGAGGGCAAGCGCAGGGTGCAGTTCAGGGTTGATATGCTCAACGCGTTTCAGCACCCCGCCTTCCGATACAACCAGAATGGAAATACGCCTCCGGGCTTTGGAACGCTGCCGACAGAGTTGACTGCGGAGAACGAGACCGTTGGCGGCGTCACTCGGCCGGCGGTGATCACGGCGGCGGAATACAGCGCCTGGGCGGCGGCCAACGGGCGGACGCCGTCAACAGCGGAACTGAACGCGATACGGGCGATGGTGAACGCGCTCCGGCTGCCGTCCAACGCTCTGCCGCTGGACTTCTTCCACATCGCCTTGCCGCAGGGATTCGCCACACGCGTCCCGAACTCATTCGACATCACCACGCTGGAAGGGTTCAAGCTTTACCGCTTGCGGCAGACCTACGATACGAACTTCGGCACGCTGCGCGAGGTTCAGCAGCCGCGCTACATTCAGTTCGGGATCAGGATATTCTTCTGAAATGAGACATGTTTTTCTGACCTGTCTGCTGGCTCTGTCTTGCGGGCTTTTTGCTTTGCCTCAGGCGTCACGTTCGACGAAGGCGACGGAAAAGCCCACATACAACGTCCTCTTCATCGCATCGGACGACCTGCGGCCCGAGTTGGGTTGTTACGGCAATCAGCTCATCAAGACGCCGAACATAGACCGTCTGGCCTCGCGCGGAGTTCGGTTCGAGCGGGCTTACGCCCAATATCCGCTCTGCAACCCGTCGCGCACGTCGTTGCTCACCGGAAGGTATCCGACGCAGACCGGCGTGATGGACAACGAGACCTGGTTTCGCGCGGAGCATCCTGAATTCGTCTCGCTGCCCCAACACTTCAAGGCGAACGGCTATGCGGCGCTGCGCGCCGGCAAAATCTTTCACGGCGGGATTGATGACACCGACGCGTGGACTGAGGGCGGCGAGGCGCGCGGCTTCACAGGCGCGCGACGCCCTCCGAATACCGCCAATGCGGCCAATGCGAATGGAGCGAGTCGCGCCTCGCAATCGGATCGCATAGTGGTTTTGGAAGGAGATGGAGAGTCGAACGGCGATTACCGGACGGCCACTCGGGCGATTGAATATATAGAGCGACACAAAGACCGCCCGTTCTTCCTGGCCGTCGGTTTCGCCAAGCCGCACAGCCCTCCCGCCGCTCCGAAGAAATTTTTCGACCTTTACGATCCGGCGAAGATTCGATTGCCGCCGGATTTCGCTCCGCGTCCCGCGGCGCCGCCCGGATTTCCCGACATCTCAATTCCGAGACGCAACGCCGATCTCTTCATCGGGCGCGACGCTTCAGAGGCTGAAGCCCGCGAGATGATACGCGCCTACTACGCTTCGGTCAGTTTCATGGACGCGCAAGTGGGGCGCGTAGTCGACGCGCTCGACCGGCTCGATCTGCGCGACAAGACCGTCATCATCTTCTGGGGCGATCACGGCTATCACCTCGGCGAGAAGGGCAAATGGTCGAAGGCCTACTCGCTCTACGAGGTCGGCGCGCGCGTGCCGCTGATTATCGCCGCGCCGCGCGTGAAGGCAGGAGTGAGTGTGCGCACTGTGCAACTGCTCGATCTATACCCGACGCTCGTCGAACTCTGCGGGCTGCCGATTGGAAGCAACCTGAGAAACACAAAACCGAACTTGTCGAACAGGCGGCCAACCGCGCCAAGCTACGCCGCCAATTGGACGCCGATCAATATGGCGCCTCGATCAATTGGAATGGCCGGGCTGAGTTCACTGCTGAAAATCCGCATCATTTTATCCTCGCGCCGGCGAGGCGGAATCACAGATTTGAATTCACGGCAGTGTTCTCTCCTTCTCCACTGACCGCCGCATTTCCGGCCGCAGCCGCGACTTTTGCGGCAAGCGCCGCCCATTGGAATCGCTTCTGGACTGAAGGCGGCGCAATCGAATTGGCCGAGAGCCGCGATCGCCGGGCGGCGGAGTTGGAACGCCGCGTAGTGTTGTCGCAATACCTGACGGCGATTCAATGCGCAGGATCGATGCCGCCGCAGGAGACCGGGTTGACGGTCAACAGTTGGTACGGCAAGTTCCATTTGGAGATGCACTGGTGGCACGCGGCTCATTTCGCATTGTGGAATCGGACGCCGCTGCTTGAGAACAGCCTGGGCTGGTACGACAGGATTCTGCCCGCCGCGCGCGATCTGGCCATGTCGCAAGGTTACGCCGGGGCGCGATGGCCGAAGATGGTTGGCCCCGAAGGCGCGGATAGCCCGTCGCCTATTGGCCCGCTGCTGATCTGGCAACAACCGCATCCGATCTTTTACGCGGAGCTTTGCTACAGGACGCATCCGAATCGCCGAACTCTGGAACGCTACAAACAAATCGTTTTTGAATCGGCGGAGTTCATGGCCTCGTTCGCGCATTTCGATGAGCATACGCGGCGATACGCGCTTGGTCCGCCGGTCATTCCCGCGCAGGAAAATCATCCCCCGCGCGAGACCTGGAATCCGACCTTCGAGCTGGCCTATTGGGCGTATGGGTTGAAAGCGGCCGGGGCGTGGCGTGACCGCCTTGGAATGAAGCGCAATCCGAAATGGGATGACGTGATCTCAAAACTCTCGCCGCTGGCGATGAAAGACGGCGTTTATCTGGCGCACGAAAACTGCCCGCAGACTTACACCGAGCGAAATCACGATCACCCCTCAATGCTCGCGGCGCTGGGCGTGTTGCCCGGCGACAGAGTCGACCGCGAAATCATGCGCCGCACGCTCCATAAAACGATGAAGGAATGGAAGTGGGACCAGACCTGGGGCTGGGATTATCCGATGACGGCGATGACGGCGGCGCGATTGGGCGAAACCGAAATGGCGGTAGACGCGCTGTTGCTCGAAAGCGAAAAGAACCGCTATCTCCCGAACGGCCACAACTGGCAGCGAAAGAATTTGCCTTGTTACTTGCCGGGCAACGGAGGATTGCTTTATGCCGTGGCGATGATGGCGGCCGGTTGGCGAGGCGCTCCCACGTCACACGCGCCCGGGTTTCCATCGGACGGCTCCTGGACGGTTCGCTGGGAAGGATTGAACTTCGAGTTGATGCGTGAAATTTGATCGAAAAGCCACTTCCATATGCCATATGGCATATGCCATTGGAACGGCTGCGTAGACACAAACTCCTACTACTGCAACATCCAGTAAAATTAGGTTCGGTTCGCTACAGTACCGCGCGCGTAGAGTGGGACAGACTTTAGTCTGTCCGTGGCATGAATTCAGGGCGGACAGACTAAAGTCTGTCCCACTCTACGCGCGGTACTGTATCAACGGCGCGATTAAATGAAACCGGAATGGCGGTAGACGCGTTTTCGCTTGAAAGCGATAAAATCAAGAAATGAAATGATCATATGAGAAGGAAAAACGCATTACGATTAGCGATCATCGCGTCTGTGTTCGCCCTTTTCTGGCTGGCGGCCCCGTGGTCCGCGCCTCAGGCGCAACAGGCGCAGCGCGACGCCGGCTTCGAGAAATTCGTGCGACCGTTCCTGGCCGAGAACTGCACCGGGTGTCACAACGCGGAGATGAAGACGGGCGGCCTGAACCTCGAGGCCTATTCAACGGTCGCCTCCATCATTCAGGATCGGCAGCGATGGGAGGAGGTTGCGAAGAAGATTCGTACGGGCGAGATGCCGCCCAAAGGCATGCCGCGTCCGAAAGGGGGGGAAACGCAGGCGGTCATCCAATGGATTGAAAATCTATTCGAGCAAGTTGACCAACAGGCCAAACCGGACCCGGGCCGCGTAACGGCGCGCAGGTTGAATCGGAACGAGTACGCCAACACCGTACGCGATCTGCTAGGCGTAGACTTTCGCGCCACTCAGGAATTTCCCGTGGACGATTCCGGCGACGGCTTCGATAACATCGCCGACGTGCTGACCATATCTCCAGTGCTGATGGAGAAATACATGACCGCCGCCGAGCGGATCGCGGCCCGCGCCGTCGGCGCCGACCCGCTTCCTAAAAAGCCCCTTGAGTTCGAATACAGCCGCAGGACGATGAACCTCCGGCGGCTCAATCCGAGCGCGGTCGAGGCGACGCATCGCGTCGACTGGGACGGCGAATACGTCATTCGCTTCGGCCTGCCCGGAGAGCGCAGCGCGGACGCGAAGCCCGTGTCGATGGGCTTCTGGATGGACGGCAAGCTTTTGAATACGATCCAGGTCGAGACCAAACCATCAAAGCTCGTTTACTTCGATCCGTACTCGGAAGAAGAAATGCGGCTGTTTCTGCCCGAAGGCGATCACACTTTCCGCGCCGCATTCATCGACGACGAGTTCGTCAAGGGCATTCCGATGAAGGACGCATACGACAACAAGAAAAACAAGTTCATCGGCTCGATGCTCTTCATCGGGCCTTTTCCGTCCCGGACCGAGAAGGCGAGCCGCAAGAAAATACTGATCTGCGACCCGAATTCCGGGCCGGCTTGCGTTGAAAAGATCGTCTCCACACTGGCGCGTCGCGCCTACCGTCGCCCGGTTACGAAGGCCGAGGTCGCGTCGCTCGTCAAGCTGGTCAACACGTCGAAGGCCGAAGGGCTGAGCGCGGAGCAAGGCATTCAAGTAGCCATTCAGGCGATGCTGGTGTCGCCCCATTTCCTGTTCCGCATCGAGCGTGACCCCGACCCAACCGACCCGGCCAAAGTCCACAAGGTTTCCGAAATCGAGCTGGCCTCGCGCCTGAGCTACTTCCTGTGGAGTTCAATGCCGGACGACGAATTGCTGGCCCTGGCCGAGGCCGGCAAGTTGAGCGCCTCGCTCGAAGCGCAGGTCAAGCGCATGCTGGCCGACGAGAAGGCCGCGGCGCTGGCCGACAATTTCGCCGGTCAATGGCTGGAGACGCGCAATCTGGACGTGGTCAAGCCCGACCCGCAAAAGTTTCCGTCCTGGGGACCGGAGCTGCGCGAAGCGATGAAGACCGAGACCAGGATGTTCTTCGAGGCGATGTTGCGCGAAAATCGCCCGCTCTCGGATTTCCTCGACGCGAGGTTCACTTTCCTGAACGAACCGCTGGCGAAGCATTACGGGATCGAAGGCGTCACGGGGCCTGAGTTCCGCCGCGTGGAGTTGAAGACTGATCAGCGCGGCGGAATATTGAGTCACGCGAGTGTGCTGACCGTTTCGAGCTATCCGACGCGCACGTCGCCGGTGATTCGGGGGAAGTATGTGCTGCAGAACATCCTCGGCGCGCCGCCTCCCGCGCCTCCCGCTGACGTGCCCGTCCTGGACGAAGGCGCCGTGGGCAATACCGGCACGCTTCGGCAGCAACTCGAGAAGCATCGCTCGAACCCGACCTGCGCAGCCTGCCATAACCGAATGGACGTGCTCGGCTTCGGCCTGGAAAATTACGACGCCGTCGGACGGTGGCGCACGATGGACGGAAAATTCCCGATTGACGTGAGCGGAACTTTCCCGAACGGGAAGTCCTTCGCTACGCCGGCGGAGATGAGGGCGCTGCTCAAGGGAGAACTCCCCGATTTCGCGCGATGTTTGACAGGAAAGATGCTAACCTATGCGCTGGGCCGTGGGCTTGAGCGGTACGACAGGAGAACGGTCAATAACATCACCAGGAAGTTGGAGACGTCCGGCTATCAATTCCAGACGCTCATTTACGAGGTGACGAAGAGCCTGCCGTTCCAGTCGCGGCGAGGTGAGGCGTTAGCGAAACAGGCGTCAATAGCCCGACCGTAACGAATAAATTCGTTATTAAGTGGGAGGAGGTTATCTAATGATGGTCACGCGAAAAGCGATTCCAAGAAGAACGATCCTCAAAGGAATGGGAACGGCGATTGCGCTTCCTTTCCTCGACGCGATGACACCGGCGCTGGCGTCCATTAAGACACCGGGCAAGGCGCCAGGCGAGACGCCGGTGAGGATGATGTTCGTGTACGTGCCGAACGGCGTCATGATGGAGCATTGGAATCCGAACTATGAAGGGAAGCTCCGTGAACTGCCGAGGGTCCTGAAGCCGCTCGAGCCGCTCAAGGATGACATCCTCCTGCTCGGCAACCTGACGAACAACGCCGGGCGGGCTTGGTTGGACGGCCCCGGCGATCATGGCCGCTGCTGCGGCTCCTATCTGACCAGCGTCCACGTGCGCAAGACCACGACCGATATTCTGTCGGGCGTCTCCTGCGACCAGATCGTCGCCAGTCAGATCGGCGGAAAGACGCGCTTCCCGTCGCTCGAAGTGGGAATCGAGGACGCGCGCCAGGCGGGCGATTGCGATTCGGGCTACTCCTGCGCCTACACGAACAATCTGGCCTGGAAGAGCGAGACACAGCCGCTGCCCCCGATTCTGAACCCGCGCCAGTTGTTCGAGCGGTTGTTCGGCAGCGGCGTCGCGCTGAGCCCAGAAGAACGCGCGCGGCAGAGCAGGATTCGGCGCAGCGTGATGGACATGGTCGTCGCCGACACGAAGAAGCTTCAATCGACGCTCGGCCCCACCGACAAACGCAAGCTGGACGAATATCTCACCTCCGTCCGCGAAATCGAGCGCCAACTGGAGAAGGCCGAGCAGGACAAGACCGAGATCAATCCCGGCATGGAGAAGCCTTACGGCATCCCGAGCGACTTCGCCGAACACTTCAAGCTGATGACCGACATGGTGACGGTGGCGTTTCAGGCCGACCTGACGCGCGTCGTGACGTTCATCGTTACGCGCGAGGGCACTTCGCGCTCCTACCGCGAGATCGGCATCCCGGACGGCCATCACCCGCTCACCCACCATCGCAACGACCCGGCCTTGATGGAGAAGGTCGCCCAGATCAATACATATCAAATGCAACAGTTCGCGACCTGGGTTGCGCGATTGAAGACGATCAGAGAAGGCGACTCTTCGCTGCTCGACAACTCGATGATCGTCTACGGCGCCGGACTGTCCGACGGCAACCGTCATACGCACGAAGACCTGCCGACGCTCATCGCCGGTCGCGGCGGAAAATCCTTCAAGACGGGCCAACGCATCGTCTACCGCAGAGAGACGCCGCTGGCGAACCTCTTCCTGACAATGATGGATCGCATGGGCGTCCGGGCGGATTATTTCGGCGACGCGACGGGGCGGCTCGACGGCTTAGAACTGAGCTGATGTGCGCCGTGGCGTGCGCTGTTATAGAATAGCTATGATAGGAAAGGAGCACGCTGATGTCACAAGTGTTAAGTCAAATTGAGGCGCAGATCAATCATCTCTCTTATCAGGAACAATTGCGCCTTCTGGAGCGGTTGGTCCAGCAGTTACTTAGAAGCGCGTCGATATCGGATGCGCCTGCATCTCAGCATCGGCCCGCGCTGCTGTCTAATGATCAGGCGGCGCAGGCGGAGTTGCGCGAGACCGGCGCGCGGTTGCTTCGCGAGGCTGAGGCGCAACGAGCGCAAGCTATGCGCGCTTGGGACGAGGCAATGGCCGCAATGGGTGTTAGCGGACTGCCGATCGGCGCCAAAGCGCTTCGGCAAATGATGATTGTTGAGGGCATCAACCCTGAGGATGGTGAATTCAGCCGGGGCATCATTGAGATGCGGGAGGAATGAGCTACGCGACACTTTTACCTCGATGCCAGCGCGCTGGCAAAGCGGTATGCGCCAGAGCCAGGCTACATACTGGTCGATCGCCTTTTCGATTCAGTCACGCCGGATCGGCTTGTCGTACTTACCCTCGGTGTCGCCGAAGTTGTTTCGATCTTCATTCGCAAGCGCAATGATGGTCGCCTGCCGGCCAATGCTTTCGCGCAGGCGATGACCGATTTCAGCGCCGAAATCATCCACGCTCCCAATTTGCGCCAGCTTCCAGCAGACAATGCGCTCGTGTTGGCGGCCTTGCCTTTGATTCAAGCACATTCCATCAATGCCACTGACGCGGTCATCCTTCATTCAGCGATTGGGCTGGCGGCGCATCTGCGTTCTAGTGGGGATGACATCGTCCTGGTTGCCGCCGATCATCGTTTGCTGAGAGCAGCGCAAGCAGAAGGGGTATTGACGTTCAACCCGGAAACACAAACCCGACAGGAACTCGACGCTTTGTTTTGAAAACTATTCAACTTAAGACAAGGAGATCGGACGATGAAAACCAGAATCGCGTTTTTTTCCTTCTGCCTTGTGATGACGACAATGGCCTTGGCCGTTGACATCAACGGCCAGGACCAAGAGGACTTCATATCCCGCCGAGACATGGCATTGGTTTGGACCGCCGACGTCAACGGCAAGTGGACGGCTCAGGTTCCCGGACGAGACGGGCAACCTCAGGAGACCACTTTTACCTTCAAGGTCGAAGGCGACAAGCTGACCGGCACGGTGTCGGGCCGGCAAGGCGATACGCCGATTGCGGACGGGAAAATCAGCGGCGACGAAATCTCTTTTACCGTGACGCGTGAACGTCAGGGCGCCACGATCAAGCAGCTTTACAAAGGCAAAGTGGCGGGCGACGAAATCAAATTCACCCGCAGCGTCGAGGGCGGACAAGGTAACCGGCCTCCCGCCGAATTCACCGCCAAAAGAGCGAAGTAACATATCACCACATCGCGTTGCGACGCCCTGAAAGAATGAAAACGCGCCCTGGGTACGCATCGCTTCCAGCGTGCAGTCTCGGAGAAAGACGAATCTATAGGAACCAGACCTGGGTACACTCCGCCTCAGGTTTTGGGGCGACTGATTCTGATCAATAGGTCTCTAGCCGAGACTGCACGCTGGAAGCGATGCGTACCCAGGGATTTTCTGAGGAGGCGCATGAAATCGCCCTGCAAAGAATACCGGCGCCTGTTGGGGCTGCGCTGGCTTTTCGCCCTGGTCTTAATCAGCCTTTTTCATCATCGCGTCCAGGCGCAGGTCATGGGCGACGCCGTGGATGTCAGCCAGGACTTCCAGAAGATGGACCAGGTCTACTTCATCGGCGAGCGCGTCGCCAGTTTCGATCCGGCGACGGGAAATGGAACGCTCGAATGGATGAGAAACCTGCGGCGGCTCTCCCTGTCATTCAACAAACTGGATCGAGGCTTCGAGCGCGCCAAATCGAGTGACTTCCCCGGAACGGAGTATGACGAGAACCCGAAGCTGCCCTTCGAGATTTCTTTCATCAGCCCCCGCACAGTGCGGCTGCGTTTTGCGACACGCTCACAGCCTCTCGGCGACGCCCCTTCATTGATGCTCGTTTCCGCCCCGCCGCGAGACAATTCGTGGAAAGTCGAATCGAGCGACACGGCCGTCACCTACACCGGCGCTTACGGGAAGCTGCGACTGGTCAAGAGTCCCTGGCGCATCGAGTTTTTGGACCAGTCGGGCCGGCTGCTTACGCGCACGCAGAACTTGCAAGAGGTCGCGTCGTTTTCGCAGCCCCTGCCTTTCTCATTTGTCCGCCGCGGCGCCGATCTGAATCATAGCGTCGCCGCCAGCTTCCGTCTCGCGCCCGATGAAAAGATCTTCGGCTGCGGAGAGTCCTTCACACGACTCAACAAACGTGGGCAGAAGGTTCACGCCTACACTAGAGACGGAATGGGCGCGCAGACCGAGAAGATGTACAAGCCGATCCCGTTCTTTATGAGCAGCGCCGGCTACGGCATGTTCGTTCACACCAGCGCCCCGGTGACTTTCGACTTCGGCCAGGCCTTCGACCAGTCCAACATGATTTACGCCGGAGACGAGACGCTCGACCTCTTCATCTTCCTGGGCGATCCGAAGGAGATTCTTTCAGAGTACACCGCGTTGACCGGCCGCAGCCCCGTACCGCCGCTCTGGTCCTTCGGCCTCTGGATGAGCCGCATCACTTACAAGTCCGAAGACGAGGTGCGGGAGGTGGCCGCCAAGCTGCGCAAATACCGCATCCCGAGCGATGTGATCCATATCGACACCGGGTGGTTCGAGACCGACTGGCAGTGCAATTACAAGTTCTCCACCTCACGCTTCCGCGACCCGGCCAAGATGATCGCGGATTTGCGGCGGCAGGGATTCCGGATCAGCTTGTGGCAACTGCCCTATTTCACCAGCAAGAATGAACTCTACAAAGAGATAATCCAGAAGGGCTACGCCGTTCGCAGCGAAGGCGGGCAATTGCCGGCCGAAGACGCCGTCCTCGACTTCAGCAACCCCGAGGCCGTGAAATGGTATCAAGGCTTGTTGGCCAATCTGTTGAAGATGGGCGTGGGCGCCATCAAAGTCGACTTCGGCGAGGACGCGCCTTTGCGCGGAATCTACGCTTCGGGGAGAACGGGCTACTACGAGCGCAACCTTTACCCGCTGCGTTACAACCAGGCCGTCGCCGAAATTACCAAAGAAATAACCGGGGAATCGATCATCTGGGCCAGGAGCGCCTGGGCCGGGAGCCAGCGTTATCCACTGCACTGGGGCGGCGACGCCGAGAATACCGATTCGGCGATGGCCGCCACGCTGCGAGCCGGCCTATCGTTCGGGCTTTCGGGCTTCACCTATTGGAGTCATGACGTCGGCGGCTTTGTGCGCGCGCCTTCGGCAGACCTCTATCGCCGCTGGCTGCCGTTCGGCGCGCTGACTTCACACACGCGATGTCATGGCGCTCCGCCGCGCGAGCCGTGGGCCTTTGACGAAGCCTTCGTCGAGGACTTCCGCCGGGCCGTGGAGTTGAAGTATTCCCTCATGCCTTACATCTACGCCCAGGCGCTACAATCCTCCGCCCGAGGGTGGCCGATGCTGCGCGCGCTCTTCCTGGAATACCCCGATGATCCGACCTCGTGGTTGATCGAGGATGAATAACTGTTCGGCTCCGATCTGCTGGTGGCTCCGATGATCGAAGCCGGGAATGATCGCCAGGTCTATCTCCCACCCGGCTCCTGGATCGATTACCAAACTGGCAAGGTCTATCGCGGCGCGCAGTGGCTCAGAATCACCCCCGGACGCGTCCCGGTCGTCTTGCTGGCGAAGGATCACACGGTGATTCCGCATGCGCAGGTCGCTCAAAGCACGGCTGAGATGAATTGGAAAGAGATTGAGCTGCGAGCCTTCAGTACGGATCGTGGCGCCGCTTCCGGGCTGTTTGCGCTCCCCGGCGAGAGTCTCCAGACGCTAAGGCTGGAAAGCTCTCCGCAGGGTTTCGCTCTGAAAGACGACCCGCTCCGGGGCCGGGTGAAATGGCAAATCAATTGAAAATCAACCACGAAGAAACGAAGAACACGAAGTAAAGGTAAGAAAAAAGCTTCGTGCTCTTCGTTTCTTCGTGGTTGATTGTCGAAGAGGGCTACAGATGCAAAATCAGGGACAAGATAAACTTCCCGTCGGAATCATTTTCGATTGCGGATTGGGCAATAGCATCGACGAGGCTCTAGCGTTGGCCTTGCTCTATGGCCTCGACGGTAAAAACGAGGCGCGCGTCATCTCGCTCAGCGTCAGCAAGCCCAATCTGAAGGCCGCCGCGTTGTGTGAAGCCATCGCGCGTTTCTACAGCGGGGCTTCGAGTGGGGCGTTCGGCGCGGTCGGACGGACTCTGCCGGTCGGCCTCGCCGACGAGGGCAAGTCGCCGGAGGACACGCCGATGCTCACCGTCCCGCTGTCAAAGTTGAATGACGCCGGCGCGCCGCTATACAGCCACGGCATCGAGAAGCTCACCGACACGGCCGAGGTCAGGGCGTTGATACGGAACGCCCTTTCACAGCAGCCTGATCAGAGCTGCGTCGTCGTCCTGACCGGGCCGGCGACCAACCTCGCAAGAACTCTCGATCTGCCCGGGGTCAAGGAATTGATTGCGCGCAAAGCGCGGTTCCTGTCGGTCGCAGGCGGCGCCTACCCAGACGGACCGCCGCAGTCCAACGTCAAAGCCGACATCGCGGCGGCGAAGAAGCTTTTCGCCGAATGGCCCACGCCCATTGTCGCTTGCGGCGACGAGATTGGCGCGGCGATGCTCTATCCCGCGTCAAGCATTGAAAAGGATTTCGCTTGGTCGCCCGCCCATCCTGTCGTCGACGCTTACCGCGCGTACAGGCCGATGCCATACGACGCGCCGACTTGGGCTTTGGCCGCGCTTCTCTACGCCGTCCGCCCTCAGGAAGGCTATTTCAAATTGTCCGAGCCGGGAACGATCAGCGTGCTCGACGACGGCCACACAAAGTTCACCCCGTCGCCGGAGGGGAAGCGCCGCTACCAGATCCTGGACTCTGAACAGAAGGAACGCGTCATCAAAACGTACATCGAGATCGCCAGCGCCAAGCCTGTGCCGAGACAACCGCGATTCCGCCGCCAGCAGCAGCAACAACAGCCGCCGCCGCCGCCGCCGAAGCCGCCTACGCCCAAGCCAACGGAGGGCGCCTGAAAACGGGGAAAAATACGTGCTCACTGAACAAGAGTTAATGGCAATTCACGTCCAGGCGTTGTTCATCCACGACACAAACTCGCGGCTTTTGTTGGTTAACGAGCCGGACGGCGGTGGTCCTGCGCCTCGTCTGTATTTAGGTCGAACGCGGACGGGTAATCTCTGGCGGTTTCGGGCTGATTTACCAGCGAGCCTTATTGAGGAGTTAGAGGCGCTGTGCGTGGACGAACCGGCGCCCGCAGAGTTCAGCGCGGCGCCCCGTCATATTGAGGAATACCTGCGGCTACTCGAAACACATGCCCCTGTGCGCAAGCTGTATATAGGGCCAGCCTATCACTTCACTGAATACCCTGAGCCGTCAAGGCCTCTGCAGGCGATCACGGAAACGAACGCCGAGATGTTACGGGGCGGCTTCGAGGATCTAATCGCAGAATTGCCCGCCTGGCAGCCCTTCCTCGCCCTTGTAGAGGAGGGGCGGGCGGTGTCCGTCTGTCGCAGCGTTCGTATCACCCCTGCGGCTCACGAGGCTGGTGTTGAGACGCTGCTTGATTTTCGTGGAAAGGGATACGCGAAAGACGTGGTCGCCGGGTGGGCGCGCGCAGTCCTGTCTCTCGGAGCCATACCCTTATACGGCACAACCTGGGAGAATACCGCTTCGCAAGCGGTGGCGAAAAAGTTACGCCTGGCTACGTTCGGGGCCGATTTTCATGTCGCCTGATCGCTTCTGTGAGCGAGGTATACACCCAGCGCGAGCAGAGTCGTCTCGCCCAGGTAGTGGTCGCCATCGTCAAGCGCGCCGATTTCGACGGGGCGTCATTTAACGCCTGGATCAAGCGGTTAAAGGAAGAAGATAGGGCGGTATGGTCCAAAACGCCGCCCGCGCTGGCGGCTTTGGCGAAGTATCAGAATCGCACATATATGCTCGAGGCTTTGCTCGCGAAAATGTCGATGGAGAATTTGTCCCCGGCGGCCGCGGGCGCCCGCGATGCGCTCATCAACGTCCTCAGAACGAGGTAACTCATTGGGTTGTAACCTGCTTCATCTCGGCGCCGTCTCTGTAAATGGCATCCGCCGACATCGTTTTCCGTTTACTGATTGATAAACAATCTGAAAGCGAATCGACGCTTTCGCATTTCGACGCCAATCACGTCCTCGCGCTTCGCCGCGCCGAAGGAGGCTCGCTCATTCTCGAATCGCTGCCCTTGCCTTAACAAATGATGCGAAGAACTATCGCAAAGGGACAAAGGGGCAAAGGGACAAAGGGACTAAAGCGGTTATTACAGCTCACCCTTCTTTTTTCCTTTGTCCCTTTGTCTCTTTGCGCTGAAAAGAACACGGCTTCGCAAGACCAGGTCTCGATTAGTTGGACGTCTGATCCGGCGGATTCTTACAAGGTCGTTGTCGAGGTTTACAGTCTGAGCGCGGATGCGATCGAGCGATTGCGGCGATCGAAGCCATCCCTGGCCCAGTGGCAGCGTCTGCTCTCTGTTTATGTTGAGCAGGAAGGGCGGACAGGCGCTTCAGACTTGCCACCGATTGCTGGCGCCTATCGGGTCGAATCGAATGCGCTGCGCTTCGAGCCGCAGTTCCCGTTGGAGCCGGGGCTTAGGTACCGCGCCGTCTTTCACCCCGACCGACTGCCGGGCGGAAGCGGCGCGGCGGCGCCTGTCACGTCCGTCTATCAATCGCCGCGACGGAGCGCAACGCCGGCGACTCTGGTGAGTCGCGTCTATCCGAGCGCCGACACGCTGCCGGAGAACCTGCTCAAGTTCTACGTCCACTTCACGGCGCCGATGAGTCGCGGGAACATCTACGACTACATTCGCTTGCGCGACGAGAACGGCAAGGACGTCGAGCTGCCATTTCTGGAGATCGGCGAAGAGCTGTGGGACCCGACAATGACGCGGTTGACGCTGATCATCGATCCGGGCCGGATCAAGCGCGGCGTCCGCCCGCTCGAAGAGATCGGCCCGGCGCTGGAAGCGGGCAGAAGCTACACGCTCACGATCGAGCGCGAGTGGCGCGACGGGGTGGGGAATCCGCTCAAGGAGAGTTTCCAAAAAGTGTTTAAAGTCGCGCCGCCTGACCGCGAACCTCCCGACCCGGCCCTGTGGAAGATCGAGGCGCCACAGGCCGGCTCGCGCGACCGACTCGCGGTAATCTTCCCGGAACCGATGGATCATGCCCTGGCCCAACGCCTCATCCGCGTGGCCGGAGAGCCGGGAGGGATTTTGGAAGGAAAAGTTTCGCTGGAAGATCAAGAGCGCCGCTGGACATTTACTCCCGATAACGTTTGGCGCCGAGGGCGCTATCAACTTATTATCCAGACCACACTGGAGGATTTGGCGGGAAACAACATCGGTAAGCCGTTTGAGGTGGATCTGTTCGAAGGCCCAGAGCGGCGGCTTTCCGCGACAAACGTTAAGCTTTCATTCGAGATTCAAAACCAACGGAGAGAAAAATGAAACGAGACAAGATCACACGACGGAAATTCGTCGCGGGGACGACCGGCGCCGCCGTCGGCGCGATGATCGTGCCGCGTCACGCGCTCGGCGGGCCGGGCTACGTCGCGCCTAGCGATAAACTCAACGTCGCGGTCGTCGGCTGCGGGGGCCAGGGCGCGTCAGACGCGTCCGAATTGGTGGCCGGCGGCGAGAACATCGTCGCGCTGGCCGACGTGGATTTCGGCTACGTGGACAAGGCCGTGGCGGAGCGGACCAAGGACCGGGAGGGCAAGCCGAACGAGCAAATGGTCAAGCTGCAAGAGGCTTACGGCAAGGCTAAACGCTACGACGACTTCCGCAAGATGCTCGATCAGCAAAAAGACATTGACGCGGTGTTGGTCGCCACGCCAGACCACATCCACGCCGTCGCGGCCAAAGCGGCGCTCGAGGCGGGCAAGCACGTCTATTGCGAAAAGCCGCTGACCTGGTCGGTTCGCGAAGCCCGCACGCTGCGCGAGACGGCGAGGAAAAATCCCAAACTCGTCACGCAAATGGGCAACCAGGGACATTCGAGCCACGAGGCGCGTTTGATCAACGAATGGATTCAGGCCGGCGTCATCGGCCCTGTGCGGGAAGTCTACGTCTGGACGAACCGCCCGATCTGGCCCCAAGGCGTGCCGCGTCCTGGCAAACCGGTTGAGGAACCTGCGCCGGCGCAATCCTCCGAAGCAAGACAGGGCGAAGCAAGACAGGGCGAAGCGGGACAGGGGTTGTCTCAATCCCCGCCGCAGGCGCAAACGCCCAGGCCGCCTGCCGGGCAAAGGATGGCCAAAGGCGGTTACGGATTCGCCGGCAGTTTCGGCAATGAGTGGACGCAGGTGCGCCTCAACAAGGACACCGCGTGGACCATTCTCAACGATTTCTCCAAGCCGTCCACGCTCAATTGGGATTTGTATCTGGGGCCGGCGCCCGAAGTCCCATTTCATTCGATCTACCATCCGTTCAACTGGCGCGGCTGGGTTGATTACGGAACCGGCGCGTTAGGCGATATGGGCGCACACCTGATTGACCATCCGTTCTGGGCGCTCGATCTCGGATTGCCGACGCAAGTCGAAGCCACCTCGACCCCGTGGGGCTACGACCACAAGAACAACCCGGTCAGCCACCCGCTGGCGACGCAGGCCGTTTATCACTTCGCGGCGCGCGGCAATCAGCCGCCCGTCAGGATGGTCTGGCTTGACGGCGGGTTGATGGCGCCTCGGCCCGAGGTCCTGCCAGAAAAGGTCTCGCTCGAACGCGGCGGCGGCGTCATCATCATCGGCGAGAAGGGAATCCTGATGCATGAAACTTACGGCAAGAACCCGCGCCTTTTCCCCGAATCGTTGATGGAAGCGGCGGCGAAGGTCCCCAAGAAATACGATCGCATCGAGACCGATGATAACAAGAACCCGCTGCACCGCCAGAACTGGGCCAAAGCCTGCAAGGGCCAGGCCAAGGCGTCCTCTCCGTTCGAATACGCCTCGAAACTCACCGAGACGATGCTGCTCGGAATCGTGGCGTTGAAAACGGGGCAAGGCGCGCAGATTCGCTACGATGGCGAGAAGGGCGAGGTCACGAACGTGAAAGAGGCCAACCAGTACCTCCACCGCGAATACCGCAAGGGCTGGATTTTGTGAATAGGACTTATAAGACTTATGGGACTTATGGGTCCTATAAGTCCTATGGTCCCATAAGACCCATGAGACTATGAAAGCGAGAAAGCAATTAGCATTACTGGCGATTATGGCGGCGGTGTGGGTGATTGCGGCGGGCTTCGCGGCGGCGCAGGAGCCGAAACCGGCCAACCCGGCAGGCGCTCAATCGGTCAGCTCGGCGAAGGCGCCTGACAAGTTGGAGAATTTGCCGGCTGCAGAGTTTGCGCGCCTTGTTCGTGAACTATCCGAGGAGGGCGGTCCCTTCCGCTCGGACAATTTCACGTCCAACGAGACAGCATATCTGACCGTGGTGGATACGCTGCGGCGCCTCGGCGCTTCCGGCGGGGCTTATCTCGGAGTGGGGCCGGAACAGAATTTCACCTACATCGCCAAGATCCGACCGCGCATCGCCTTCATCGTGGACATCCGCCGCCAGGCGATAATCCAACACCTGATGTACAAGGCCGTCTTCCACCTCTCGCCGGATCGCGTTCAGTTTCTCTCCCGATTGTTGAGCAGGCCATTGCCGAAGGACAAGGTCCCGAAGCCGGACGCGCCGATACAAGAGATCGTCGCCTTTTTCAGTCAGGCCGCCACCGATGAAAAGACGTATGCGGCCAACCTGGCCGCCGTACGCAAGACGATCGAGGAGGATTTTCAGTTCCCGCTCTCCGAGGGCGATCTGAAGAGTTTGGATTACGTCTACAAAAGCTTCCGCGAAGACGGACTCGACATCGCATACAGGATGGACGACTCGCGCGGCGGTTACTTTCCAACTTTAAGAGACCTGATCTTACAGACCGACCTCAACAATAAGCTCGGCAATTTTCTCGCCCTCGCCGAAGATTACGACTTCGTGCGCAACATGCACCGCAAGAATCTGATCATCCCCGTCGTCGGCGACTTCGCCGGAAAGAAGGCGCTCCGGGCCGTGGGCGATTACCTGCGTAAGAACGGCTTCACCGTGACCGCCTTCTACACGTCGAACGTCGAGCAGTACCTGTTTCAGAACGAGGTCTTCGCGGCCTTCGCCGACAACGTGCGGACGCTGCCTATCGACGACCGCAGCCTCTTCATACGCTCCGCCACCGGGCGCTTCCCGCACCCGGCCCGACTGCCCGGCCACCGAGCCTCCACGCTGCTGCAGCAGATGTCGATCTTCCTGAAAGACTTCGCCGAAGGACGCTACCAGAGCTACTTCGACCTGGTCACGATCAACTACATTGCGCCAGACAAGCCATAGGATTTATGTGACTCATAGGACTTATAGGACCTATAGGACCCATAGGACTCATAGGACTTCCTATGAGTCTTATAAGTCCTATACGTCCTATGGCGCCACTTCAACGTTTCGTGACTGTGATCGGCCCTTGGAGGCGGAAGGTCAATTTCGATTCGCTGGGGACCACCGCCGGGTCGCCGCGCGTCGCCAACACGAGGCCCGTGCCTGCGCCTCCTCCCGCGCCCGCGCCGATCGCCGCGCCTTTACCGCCGCCGGCTATCGCGCCGATCGCCGCGCCGATGCCGGCGCCGACGCCGATCTTCATCGCGTCTTTCTTCTTCGTACTCTTGGCTACCTTCGTGTAAGAGCTGGTCGGAAGATCGACCGTGCGTCCGTCGGCGAGTTGCAGGCTGCGCAGCTTGACCGTCATCGAGGCTCGCCCTTTCACCCTCCCGCCGGGATCAGAGTTGACGACAACGCCCTGGACCAACGCGCCTTTCTTGGCGATCACCCAGTCGCCGTCGACGATGGGGCGCGCCAGACTGGCCGTAAAGAGATCGCCGTCCTTGGCGGTCTTGGTGGAAAGATCCTTGGCCGTGTATATCGAAATGGGGGCGCCCGCGCGAATCGTGAAAACGCGTGGCGGCGGCGGAGGGGCGGCGCTGGGGGCGGCGGGAGCTGCGCCCGCGCCTGCGGAGCTGGCCGGCGCGGCGCTTGGATTGGCCGCCGCGTTCGAAGCGACAGAACCCGGATTACTTGCCGCGCTTGAAGTCGCGTCCGGCGTCGGCGAAGCCGCTGTCAGATCCGTCGTGGCGCTGGGCGAAGGACTTGGCTGAGCCGTCGCCGCGTTCTCGGTGGTTTTAGATGAGCAGCCGAGTTGCGCCAGTAATAACGCGGCCACAGCGAATCCCCAGACTGCATGAATCTTCAGACGATTTTTCATAGCGCTCCTATTCGAATCAGCGCCGCGAGCGGTGAGCCGTTGTCGATCCGCTTCAGGCGCCTCGCGGTTAGTAAATCAGTACCGCGAGCGGTAGCGAGCGGGGTTCCCATTAGAGGCCTGCTCCAGGAGTCTCGCTCGCTACCGCTCGTGGTACTGATTCGTAATTTGAGCCATTGGTCTTCCCCGCTTTATTTGCTTCGCTGGAGGATGGTGGAAGACTTATAAACAGATGCGGCAATGACTGCGTAATATTCGCCAATTTATCGCTCTAAGCGCAAGCGGCGTCGCGCCCCTTTGCGCTCTTTTCGCGCCGGGCGATAATGGTTAGCGATGAAGATTTTGACTGCGCAACAGATGCGAGAGATTGACCGGCTGACCGTCGAGCGTTGCGGCATTTCTTATGCGACCTTGATGGAGACGGCGGGGGCGCGGGTGGTGGAAGCGATCGTCAGTCATTTCGGCGAGGATGTGATTAATGATGAGCAGTGGGCTGTCTTCTGCGGAAAGGGAAACAATGGTGGAGATGGCGCTGTTGTGGCGAGACTCTTGTGGATGAAGGGAGCTGCGCAGGTTCGCGTCTACCTGTTCGGGAAACTTGATGAAATCAGCGGCGAAGCGCGTGTGAATTTAGACGCCGTCAAACGAATCTCGACCGAAGAGGCGACGGAAGACGTCGCGTGGCGCAGGATGATCTTCCGTGAAATAACTAGCGAAAACGACACGGAAGAGCTATTCAAAGAGCCTGCCGGAGTTTTCATAGACGCGCTGCTCGGCACGGGAGTGAAGCGCAAGGTCGAAGGTTTGTATGCTAAAGCGGTTGAAGCGATCAATTATTGGGGCGGTTTCGGTTTCACGAAGATCGTTTCAATTGACATTCCATCGGGGCTGTCGTCCGACTCTCCGCATCCGATCGGACCGTACGTTCGCCCCGACCTTACTGTGACTCTCACCGCGCCGAAGATTGCAAACGCGACATGCGCCGACGGGAATCTAGTCGTCGCGTCAATCGGGACTCCCTGGTGGTTGCTGGATAAGATCGAATCGCCTTTCGAAATAACGGAGGAGCCGGAGTGCAGGGAATTTTTGCGTCGCTCCCGTCGCGCGCCTGACGCGCACAAAGGCTCGGTCGGCGACGTGCTTTTGATCGCGGGCTCGCGCGGCAAGACAGGCGCCGCCGCGCTGTCTTCCGAAACTATTCTGCGGGCGGGCGCGGGACTCGTCACCGTGGCCACGGCGCGCTCGGCCCAGGCGCTGCTTGTCACTCAATCGCGAACCGAAGTAATGACCGAAGCCTTGGATGAGACCCGCGACGGCGCGATTTCGAGCGCGGCTCTCAACCGCGCGTTGCAGCTTGCGCAAAAGCGCACGGTCATCGCCGTCGGTCCCGGACTCTCTTCGAGCGACGAAAGCACGCGAGCCTTTGTGCGCGAGATGGTGGAAAGGCGAGCCGCGCCGATGGTCATTGACGCCGACGGATTGAACGCGCTCGCGCCCTGGCCCGAAGATTTGAAAGGCTCGGATGAAGAGCCGATCATCGTCACGCCGCATCCGGGTGAGATGGCCCGGCTGACAGGCAAAACGAACGCCGAGGTCGTCGCCGACCGAATCAACGTCGCGCAGGAGTTTGCGACAACGCATCACGTCATCACGGTTCTGAAAGGCAGCCGGACGATCATCGCCTCGCCCGGCGGCGAGATCTACGTTAACCCCACGGGCAACGCGGGAATGGCGACCGCCGGCTCGGGCGACGTGCTGACGGGCCTCGTCGCGGGACTGCTCGCTCAGCGCCCGTCGGAACCTCTTGAAGCGACGATCGCCGCGGTCTACCTGCACGGCCTCGCGGGCGATCTGGCGGCTGAAAGACTCGGAATGCGTCCGCTCATCGCTTCCGACATCATCGCCAGTTTGAGCGAGGCCATTTTGCAAGTCGGCGGCGACGCGGAGCGCGATCGAACAAACATAATCTCTACTATCTGATGTCATCGATTCCAACCGGACAGTTCGTCACGCGCTCCGCCGAAGAGACCTTCGATCTCGCTTACCGCATCGGCGAGGCGATCAACGAGCCGGCGGTCTTTCTGCTTCAAGGCGACCTTGGAGTGGGCAAGACGGTCTTCGCCAAGGGCGTCGGCGCGGGTCTGGACATTGACCCAGCCGAAGTCAACAGCCCGACATTCACGATTCTGAATCGACACGAAGGGCGGATGCGGATGTATCATCTCGATTTGTACCGGATCGAAGGAGGGGCGGATGAAGTTTATTCGCTCGGGTTGGACGAGATGTTGGGCGAAGACGCTGTTGTCGTAGTCGTCGAATGGCCGGAACGACTCGGAGAGTTCTCGATCCCCGGAGCTTATCAGGTCGTTATTTCGGATCTTGGCGGTGATGACAGAGGAGTTGAAATTGTACGCATCGAATAGGCGACCGCCATGTTCAACCTGAAAAGTATCCCGAATCATCGTATATTGGCCTTCGTTGCGCTTCTTTGCCCGATTATAGCCGCTGCTTTGTCGTGGTTATTGACGAATAGTCATACCGAATTTTGGAATGACGTAAATAAGGATTTGCAAGATGACGCCAATCGTCACGCCGGGGCGTTAATGGCGATTGCTGAATTTACTCAGATTTTTTTCTGGATGGCCTTGGGATTCGCCCTCGGTCTTTCTTTCTCAGTTTTAAGTTTAATATTGCAACGGACCAAGTTTGGCTTCTTCTGCCTCCTTGTAAACATAACGCCCTTTCTGTTTTTCGCGGCTTCGAGAGCTTGAGAAACCGTGCTTACACTCAACACTCCACTCGTCGAACTTCATCACCACGGCTTGCCGCGCGTCGGCCAGAAGACCGCGCACGGGCTGGCCGCCGAGGTCGCCGCCATCGCCGCGAAGCCGGATGCCCGCGACGCGACGGTCGAGGACCTGCTTCATTATTTGCCGATGCGCTACGAGGACCGGTCGAATCTGGCGCGCATCTCACAGTTGCAGGACGGCCAGACTGCGTCGGTCGAGGTGATGGTGCGCGTAGGCGGGATCATTCCGCTCAAAGGCGGGCGGCTGAAGATGTACGAGTTCATCGCCACGGACGGCGAACGTCAGGCGCGCGCTTACTGGTGGAACCAGATTTATCTCAACAGAGTCTTTCAACGCGGCTCTCGCGTGATCCTCTACGGCCAGTGGAAGCTGAACAAGTACAAAGGCTATTACGAGGTCGAAAATCCCGAGTACGAGCTTTTGACAGATGACGACGACGATCCCGAGACGTCGGCCATCCACACGGCGCGGCGCGTGCCCATCTACCGCAAGCTCGGCGATTTCCGTACACGGCAATTGCGTTCGGTCTTCCATCACCTGCTCAAGGGGATCGAAAAGGACGTCGCCGAATCTCTGCCCGATGAGATCATCGCGCGCTGCAATCTGATCCCGCGCCTCGACGCTTTGCGCAAAGTCCATTTTCCCGCCGACGATTCGCCGATCGACGATTACAACCTGGCGCGTTCGCCCGCGCACCGGCGATTGATTTTCGAGGAGTTCTTCTGGCTCTCGCTCGCGCTGGGCTTGCGCAGGGGCGAGCGCGTCAGCGAGCCGAAGGGCGAGATCATAGAGATCACCGACCGCGTGCGCGAGGCCGTGCGTTCGATACTGCCCTTTCATCCGACCGAGGCTCAGAAGCGGGCGTTGAAAGAGGTCGTCGATGATATGACCAGCGACGAGCCTATGAACCGCCTGCTGCAGGGCGACGTTGGCAGCGGCAAGACGATCGTCGCGGTTCAGGCGATGATCGTCGCGATCGAGAACGGCTACCAGACGGCCTTGATGGCGCCGACGGAGATTCTGGCCGAACAGCACGCCCGCAACATTCGGCGCTGGCTCGCCGACGCCCCGTATCGCGTCGAGTTGCTCACCGGTAGTTTGAAGGCGAAAGAGAAGCGCGAGATTCAGGAGGCCGTCGCTTCGGGCGACGTCGACCTGATTGTCGGCACGCACGCGCTAATTCAGGACGCGGTGCAATTCAAACGCCTGGGCCTCGCCGTGATCGACGAACAGCATCGCTTCGGCGTGCTGCAGCGCGCCGAAATTCGAAGGCGCGGCGTCAACCCAGACGTCCTGGTAGTGACGGCTACGCCGATCCCGCGCAGCCTGGCGATGACCGTTTACGGCGACCTCGAAGTCTCGATCATCGACGAGATGCCGCCTGGCCGCACGCCTGTTTCGACGCACGTGCGCGGCGAAGACCGGCGCGAGAAGATTTACGAGTTCGTCCGCGACCAGGTCAAAAAGGGCCGCCAGGCTTACGTCGTTTATCCGATCATCGAGGAGTCCGAAAAGCTCGATTTGCGGAACGCGACCGAGATGTACGAGAACCTCCGCCAGGAGGTCTTCCCGGAATTCAACGTCGGCCTGCTGCACGGAAAGATGAAGCCCGCCGAGAAAGAGGGCGTAATGGGGGCGTTCGGCGCGAATAAGATTCAGATTCTGGTGGCTACGACCGTGATCGAGGTCGGCGTGGACGTGTCGAACGCCACGGTCATGCTGATCGAACACGCCGAGCGCTTCGGCCTGTCGCAATTGCATCAATTGCGCGGGCGGGTCGGACGCGGCGCGGCGGAGAGTTTCTGCATTCTGCTCGCGCAGTTTCAGAAGACCAAGGAGGCGCGTGAGCGGTTGAAGATAATGGAAGAGACCACGGACGGCTTCAAAATCGCCGAGAAGGATCTGGAGATTCGAGGCCCGGGCGAGGTGATGGGCACCCGCCAATCGGGCATCCCCGCGTTCCGCATCGCCAACATCGTGCGCGACCAGAAGATTTTGGAGATCGCGCGGCGCGAGGCGGACTATATGCTCAACGAGCGCAGAAATACGCGCGAGACCGATCGCCTGATCAATCACGTGCGCAGCCAGCCGCGATACGGGCTGGCGAATGTCGGTTAAAAAGACCTGCCACGGAGACGGAGAGACGGAGGGACAGAGGGACAGAGAGACAGAGAGACGGAGCGATAACGGGATTCGATCTCCCAGTCTCTCTGTCTCTCTGTCTCTCTGTCCCTCCGTCTCTCTGTCTTCAGTCTGCGTCCTGCTCTTCCATGACGACGAGCGCATAACGCAAGCGCGATGTCGTCGAAATGGGTTCGTATGCTTTTTCGCGGCGCAACGCGAAAGCGAGGGCGTCTGCGACGGCCTCGGTCAGGTCGGGATGAATGCCTTGCTTCATGCACGCGTCCAGGTGCGTGGCGAGAATCTCTTCAGCCCAGGCACGCTCTTCATCGGTGATTCTGAACAGGTGTTCGGTTTCAGACTCGATCCCAGAAATCACCTGGTGTTTAATGTGCGAATCCAGCAAGCGTTTAGCGAGAGAAGTGGCGTTTGGGTGCTTCATGTCCTATTCTCCAGTTAAGCTTGTTCGATTAATTTTCCGTGACCGCGTATTGATGCGGGCATACTACAATCGCTCGACGTGGCAGGCAAGTTATTTCTCTATCAAGGCTGCGATTTGTGATCCGCCCAGAATTTCGCGCCGGCGATAGTGGCTTCGAGTTTGCGCGAGAGGCCGAGGCGGGCCAGCCCTTTGTCGATGAGCGCGGCGATCTCCCGCTTGGCTGTCACTTCATCGATGTCGGCGCCGACGCCGATCGTGTGATCGATGATCCAGCCCGCCAGGCCGACTCTTTCAGCGCAGATCGTCGCGACCAGATGTTCGGGGCTGTAGCGCCCGCCGAGTTCGGCGATGACGCCGAGCAGCGCAAACGCGCAGGAGTTGAGATCGCCTAGTTCGGAAGCCAGGCGAGTCAATTCCGGCGCGCCCGCGTCGGGCGCCGCGACTCGCGGGTCATCGCTTACGAGAGACAGCGATTGTTGCGTCTTCTCGACCCTGGCCCGCAACTGGTAATCGCCGCGCAGGCCGCGCGCGATCTGCTTTTCGTAAAGCAGCAACGTGCAGACGGCGTCGAGCGAGGCGTAATTCAATTGCTCAGCGGTCAGAGGGCGGCGGCTCCAATCGCCACGCTGTTCGGTCTTGTCGAGATGAAAGCCCAGATGGGCTTCGACCTGAGCCTGCAACGAACAGCGGCGCTCGCCGCCGCGCCGCGCGGCGAGCATCGTGTCGTGAATGGGAGAAGTGGCGATGCGAAAATGGCGCGACAGCTTCACCGCGTCGAAGCCGGCGTTATGAATGGCCTTGACCTGCGCGCTCAGCTCAAGCGGCCGCCGCAGCGGCTCCGGGTCGAAATCCGCCATCGCGTCAATGATGACGACGCGTATCTCATCGCTTTCGCGGAAAGCCAGCTGGATGAGTGAAACGCGTTCATATTCACGATCCCACCAATAGATCGTTTCGATGTCGAGCGCGATCACGGGCGCGGAGTCGAGGCGTTCGAGCGCCGCCGTGAGCGCGAGTTTGTCGCTGACGAATTCGACGGTGTGGTTGAACATCGAGGCTATATTCTTTGATCACTCGCGCGGAAGCAAGACGTAAAATTTACTGATCTGTACTCACCACAATCGCCACTGATGCGCGCTCAAGAGCTACCATCGTAGACGAATCATCCAATCCCATATCTTCATCGGCGGCGGTAAAGACGGCCTGAGCATTCCGGCGCCGTCCGGCGCGGAGTACGTACAATTGGCGGTCGGCGTCACGGACAGAGAGACATACATCTGCGAAACTCTCAGCGCCGCCCCGGCTGCTCAAGCATTAAGTGGCGTGGGCTGTGAATCGGCCCGGCGGGCGCCTCTGAACAGCTCTGAACTTTCGCCGTCGGTGTGGCGTTTCGGGACACGTCTGCACATCGAATCACTGTGGCGTTGTCGCTCAGTTCCGAGAGCGGACTCCTCTTGAACGGAGTCATGCTGAAGATGAGCGAGACACGGCGGCTTCAATCACCTCGCGCATTCTTGATATTTCGGTCGGCTTGTCTATTGAATCGGTCGCCCCCGCCGCCCGCGCCTCTTCCCTAAGACTTTCCCCGAAAGACGTGATCGCCACGACTGGCAGGTCTGCAAGCTCGTAATTCGACCTGACGGCCACGATTAAATCTAAACCGCTGAGACCCGGCATTATGATGTCGGTCACAAGCACGTCAGGACGATTCACCTGTATTTCCGCGAGCGCTTCGAGACCGTTCCGAACAGCCTTCACCTTGTAACCCCCCGCCGCCAGCATGTAGCTGTAAAGCGCGCGAAAATCGTCGTCATCTTCAACTAAGAGAATCTTCAATCGTCGCATAGAAAATACCGAGGGGAGTGGGTGAACAAGATTGGGGAACGTGCGCGGTTTTGATATTAAGAGAGTGAGGGCGCCAGGCATTCTCTTCCTTAACCCGACGCCCTCTTTTGGAAGGGGCTAAAAGCAGCTAAAGTTTGCGCTGACAAATGTGTTTATCTGTGATTAAATACGCATGCGAAAAATCGCCGATGGTAAGTTACCATCGAAAGCAGATCAATCCGGCGTCAGACTTGGCAAATAGATCAAAATTG
>WNFZ01001604.1_pt1 | contig 31351 bp, 30 predicted proteins | sample 5400081 | NCBI WGS metagenome assembly WNFZ01 (sample SAMN13153365, study PRJNA577476) | soil metagenome | isolation source: 80 cm soil or saprolite under grassland replicate 1 | place: USA:California | collected 2016-06-15 | reverse complement strand
ACCTCTATGGGACGCAGGGCTTCATCCAGGCCGACGTCAATTTCATCCCGAAGTTCATCGACAAGACGCCGGAGGAGGGCGACGTCGAGATCACGCTGGAAGTCGAGGAGGGGCGGCAGTTCACGCTGCGCCGATTGGAGTTCATCGGGAACTCGAACACGCGAGACGTGGTGATGCGGCGCGAGGTGCTGCTCAACGAGGGCGACGCCTACAACAAGCGGCTGTGGGACCTGTCGATGTTGCGTCTGAACCAGTTGGGTCTGTTCGACGAGATCAAGGAGAAGGACGCGATCACGCGGACGAACGACCGGGATCAAACCGTTGACCTCGACCTGCAGGTCAAGGAGAAAGGCCGCCAGCAGATTCAGCTCAACGGCGGCGTGTCGGGCTACGCGGGGAGCTTCTTCGGGCTGGAGTATTCGACCAATAACCTGCTGGGCTACGGCGAGTCGCTGAGCATCGGGCTCTCAGGCGGGAACCGGTCGAAGAGCGTCTCGTTCGGGTTCACCGAGCCATACCTGATGGGACGCCCCGTCAGCCTGGGCTTCTCGCTCTTCGCCTCGAAGTACCAGTTCGTTGGAGACAGTTACGATTTCAACACGGCGCTGCGGGCGAGCATCTTAGGGCTTTCTTCCGTAAACGCCGACACGCTCTTTTCGCAGCAGACGGTCGGCGGCTCCATCACTCTTTCCGGGCAATTGTCGCTGTTCACCAGGAAATTCGAGAGATTATCCAGGTTTACGCGCCTCCAGATGTCGTACTCGTTGACGTCCAGCAGAATTACCGACCCTGCGCGCAACACCGACGGCGATCCGACGAACGACATCCCCGTCATTTACTCACAACCGTCCATCGTCACGAGCCGTATTCTTCCTTCGATCTATTACAACACGAAGAACGCTTCGCTCGATCCGACGAGCGGCAAGAGCCTCTTCCTGGGAGTCTCAGTGTCGGGCGGCGTCCTGGGCGGCGACGTGAACACCTTCCAGCCGCAACTCGACTTCCAGTATTTCAAGCCGGTTCTCAAACGCCGGTCCGAAAAGCCGCATGTGCTGGCGATGCGCTTCAAGGCCGATCACATCCGCGCTTTCGGCGACCGGTTCAACGCCCAGCGGGGCGACACGCGTCCGCTTTCGTTCATCAACGGCATTCCGATCTTCGAGCGCTTCTTCCTCGGCGGCGAATATGATGTCCGAGGTTACAACATACGTTCGATCACGCCGGTGGTGCTAAGCCAGCAGTACGCCTCGACTAAGGGGCCTATCACTGCCGAGATTTTAGATTCTAGCGGGAATCGGGTTCCCGCGGGCGGGGCGGTGCAGCAGAGCGTGTTGGACGGGCTCGTCTACAATGCGCCCCTGGGGAATTGCTTCGGGGTCACCTTGACTAATCCGAGACCGGGATGCAATACGCAGCCGGGGGGCCAATTATTCCAGGTGATCGGCGGCGACACTCAACTCGTTTACAACATCGAGTACCGCGTTCCGATCGTCAGCGTGCTTTCGGTCGCGGCGTTCGCCGACGTCGGCACGGTCTTCAACGCCCGCAAATACGACGACCAGTTCCTCTCGTCGAACTTCATCAACAGTTCGGTCTTTCCCGTCAACACCGACTCGGTGCTCACTTTGGATGGCGGCGTGATAATGACCCCGGATGGCTTGATAGCGACGCAGAAGCAGGTCCAGGATGCGACAAACGCCAATGGGGGTACCCTCCCCAGCGACTACAAGACGGCCTTCTTTCAGGGCCAGACGCAGACCTTCCAAGTCGTCCAAGCCTCGCAGAGTAAATGGAGAATACCGGAGGACATCCGCTCGTCGCTTGGCCTTGAATTCCGCGTCCAGATGCCCGTGATCAACGTCCCATTCCGTTTGATAATGGCTTACAATCCCAGGATCGAAGACCGGGACAATCTTTTCCGCGAACGGAGGACCGTGATCCGATTCAGCGTCGGAAGGACATTTTAGTGGTGGTTAGTGGTTGGTGGTTGGTGGCCGACGCCTTTATTTCCAACCGCCAACCACCAATCACCAACCACCAACCACCAATCACCGATCAAACGATTGGAGAATTTGCATAGGAATGAAGATGAAACTCTTACTGACTCTGGCTTTCCTGCTCATCGCCGCTCCTGGCGCTTTCGCTCAGGCGGCGGGCGGCGGCGCTACGAAGTTGAAGGTGGCCATCATCGATTCGCTGGTTTTCCGCGATGAGGTGCTGGAACTGAAAGCGAAATACGAGAAGCTGGCGGCCGAATTCGCCCCGAAGGCGCGCGATCTGGAATCGATGCAGAACTCGATCGTCAACAAGCAGAAGGTGGCGCAAGAAAACAAGACTCTGACTGCGCAGCAGTTGCAGAAGCTCAGCGACGAGATCGAGCAACTCAAGAAGGATTACAACCGCTCGCTCCAGGATTCGCAGGAGCTGGCCAGCAAACGTGAACAGGCTGAGACCGACGACGTTTACGAGAAGATCAGGAAATCCCTCGATCAGTATTGCGCCAAATATAGCATCACGCACCTCTTCGACGCGCGCCGTTTGCAGGACACCGGCGTCGGTATTTACGCCGCCCCGACTGCGAACATAACCAGGGATTTCATCAGCGAATACAACAAGGCGAATCCGGTTCAGACTGCGGCGAACCCGACGAAATAACCCAGGGCCGAGTTTGCAAAGAGATTCTAAATCAGTGCCGCGAGCGGGCGGTTTAGAAAGCCCCGCTCGTTACCGCTCGCGGTAGTGATCCAAATAATTGACCATAAGGAGTCTAGGTGACAATGAAGAAACTAATTTTTGTTTTTGCGATTACGAGCATGTTCGCTCTGGCGGCGTTCGCGCAAACTCCCACGCCCCCCCCGGCGCGAACCACTACTGCGGCGCCCGCGTCCAGCGCGCCGGCCGGCTCCGCGGCCGGCGCCCCGACCGGCGGCACGGGAGCGGAAGGGAAGCTCGTCTACATCAACATTGGCAAGTTCGGCACGGACATCAGCGAGTTGAAGGTCAAAATCGACGCCCTCAACAACGAGTTCGAATCGAAGAAGAAGGAAGTGCAGGCGGAAGAAGATGCCCTGAACAATCTCAAGACCAAGATCAACAATCAGGGCGGCACCGTTAGCGCTCAGGTCCGCGCCCAGTGGGTTGATGAAGCCACTGATAAGGATAAGGCGCTCACCCGCAAGAAAGAGGATTACAACCAGATTGGGCAGAGGCGTCTGGCGGAAATCACCCAGCCGGTATACGATAAAGTCGGCAAATTCCTCGAAGGCTACTGCCAGCAGCGCGGCATCGTGATGGTGCTCGAAGGCGGCGCGGCCCAACAGGCGGGCATTTTGATCTTCGCCGCTCAGAACTCGGACATCACGGACGACTTCATCAAGGAGTACAACAAAGCCAATCCGGCGGGGGGAGGAGCCGCCGCCCCGACTCCGAAGAAGCCCTAGTGAGTCTTTATAATCATTGGACAGACTGCAAACTGTCCTAAATTAAACGCTACAGCGACGCGGCCGTGAGGGAGCGGCGATGATCAAGAGAAATCCGCTCCCTCACGGCCGCGTCGCTTATTGAACAACACCGCGACCGTGAGCGGTCGGCCGTCTCCCGGTCGGCGCGGCGCCCTCATGGCCGCAGAACTGTCGTTACTGGAAGGAGAACCCACTTATGCGAATTCATCTAGCCTTCGCAATCAGCGCCCTTCTATCTGTCGTCGCATTCGCCCAGACCACCCCGCAACCGCCTCGCTCATCGCCGCAGAACCCGGCGGCCTCCGGAGGAGGCGCCGGCGGGCAAGGGAAAATCGCCATTATCAACATGGCCGCTTTCCGCGTCGGGATCGTAGAGTTCAAAACCTCACTGGAGGCGCTCAACAAAGAATTCGAACCGCAGAACAATGAGCTGGCAGGCCTTCAGAAACAGCTACAGGAATTGAAAAATAAAGTGGAAACGGAAGGGGCAAAGGTTCAGCCCTCCGTTCGCGACGGTTGGATAGAACAAGGGACGCAGTTGGAGAAGACGCTCAAGCGAAAGTCCGAAGACTATCAGACGCTGTTCCAAAGACGCGGCCAGGAAGTGGTCGGGCCCATCATGGACAGGATCAACAAGTTCTTCGATCAGTATTGCCAGCAGCGCAACATCGTTATGTTGCTGGAACGCCAGGTCGCTGAGAACAGTAATCTTCTGGTCTGGATGACGCCGCTCGTGGAGATCACCGATGACTTCATGAAAGAATACAATAAGGCCTATCCCTCTTCGACTCCTGCGGCGCCCAAGAAGTAAATAGGCCATCTTTCATTTTCCATTTTCCATATTACATTTATCATTTGCCATTGCAGAAGATCAGTTCAGACAATGACAAATGACGAATGTCATATGGAAAATGGAAAATGAAACCGCCTCTATGACTCTAAATGAACTTGCAAGGCTCATCAGCGCGGAGGCGCGTGGCGACGGCGAGATCGAATTGACCGGCGTCGGCCCGCTCGCGCGCGCGCGCGCAGGCGAGGTGACTTACGTCGCCGACGTCGCGCGGTTGGAGCAGGCCGGGGAATCCGAAGCCGCCGCCCTGATCATCCCGATGAAGCTGGCCGACCATTCCGCGCTCGCCGGGCGCAGCCTGCTCGTCGCCAAAGACCCGAAACTGGCCTTCGCGCTCGCCATCGCCGCTTTTCACTCGAAGCCTTACAAAGCGCGGGGCGTCAGTCCCGACCTGATCCTGGGCGAAAACTCCCGGGTCGGCGCCGATTGTTCGATTCATCCGCGCGTGACGATCGGACGCGATTCGATTGTCGGCGACCGCGTGACGCTCCATCCGGGCGTAGTCATCGGCGACGGCTGCCGCGTCGGCGACGACACGCTGATCTTCGCCAACGTCTCGATCTACGACGAGACCGAGATTGGCGCGCGATGTCGCATTCACAGCGGCTCGGTGATCGGCTCCGACGGCTTCAGCTTCACGCCCGACGAGGAAGGCCGCCAATTCAAGCTTTTGCAGGTGGGCCGCGTCGTGATCGAGGACGACGTCGAGATCGGCGCCAACTGCTGCGTCGATCGCGCGGGCTTCGGATGCACGCGCGTCCGGCGCGGCGCGAAGTTCGACAACCTGATCCAGATCGGCCACAACGTCGAGATCGGCGAGAACACCGTCGTGGCGGCGCTCGCCGGCTTTTCGGGCGGAACCTCGGTGGGACGCAATTGCGTCATCGCGGGCCAGATCGGAACCAACCAGCACATCACCATCGGCGACGGCGCGACCATCACCGCCCGCACCGGCGTAACCAAGAGTGTCGAGCCGGGCAAGCTCATGGGCGGAATGATGCCCGCCATGGATTATCAACAGTGGCGCAAATCGCAGGTCTTGTATGCGCGACTGCCGGAATTGTTCGAGAGGTTGAAGAAGTTGGAACGGAAGTTAAGCTGTTAGATGAAGCCTGTGCAAATAAAGACCATTTGCAATCAACACTGTAATTAGCGCGCCCCCCGGGTACGCATCGCTTCCAGCGTGCAGTCTCGGCTGGAGGCGCATTAGGAAGCAATGGGTCGTCTAACCGAGACTGTACGCTGGAAGCGGCGCAGGAACAGGCCGGGCGTCGTGGACAGGATTCTGGAACTGACCCATAATCAACCCTACCTGTTGCAAGCGATAGGCTCCGAACTTGTCAATCAACTGAACACGCGTAACCGGGTGACGGCGGCGATGGGTGATCTGATCATTGCGGTCGAAAAGACGCTGGTGTCGGCGCAGGCCTATTTTCACTACGCCTGGGCGAACGAATGCTCGGACGAGGAGCGGGAGGTTCTTGCGGAACTGGCGCTCGGCAAAGATATTGGGCAGGATCAGCGCCGGGCGGCGCTTCAGAGTCTGTTACGCAAAGAGATTGTCGAAAAGGATCAGAACGGTTATCGTTTGAGCGTCAAGATGTTTGGTTTCTGGATTTTGAGAAACGGCCCCGCGAGCGGTAGAGTGGGACAGACTTTAGTCTGTCCGTCCGCGATCCAAGCCACGGACAGACTAAAGTCTGTCCCACTCTACCGCTCGCGGTACTGATTCAAAAATCGGGACTGATAACTTGGGAATCGAGACGCCCGTAACCAACTATGGACATCACTGAAATTCAATCAATAATCCCACACCGTTATCCGATGTTGCTGATTGACCGTGTGCTCGATCTCGAGCCGCTCAAGCGGATCGTCGCGATCAAGAACGTGACGATGAACGAGCAGGTATTTCAGGGGCACTTTCCCGGCGCGCCTGTTTTTCCCGGCGTCTGCATCATCGAGGCGATGGCGCAGGCCGGCGCGGTGTTACTCTTCCGCGAGGTTCCAGACCGCGAATCGAAGCTGCTCTATTTCACCGGCATCGAGGAAGCGAAGTTCCGTAAGCCGGTTCGGCCCGGCGATCAGTTGCGCCTGGAAGTGACCGTGATCAAATACAAGATGGGCTTCGCCAAGTTGCGCGCCGAGGCTTATGTCGACGGCCAGCTCGTGACCGAGGCCGTCATCACATCCGCGCTGGCGGACAGGCCTAAGTAGCGGGAGTGCGGAGTGCGGATTGCGGAGTGCGGATTGCGGATTTATACAACCTTCAATCCTGATTTCGCGTCCGGGTGTTGAACGGACTAATAAATCCGCAATCCGCACTCCGCACTCCGCAATCATATGATTCATCCAACAGCGATCATCAGTTCACGCGCGCGACTCGGCGCGAATGTCACGGTCGGCCCCTATTCGATCATCGGCGATCACGTCACCATTCACGACGACGTTGAGATAGCCGGGCACGTCGTCATCGAAGGCCCTTGCGAGATCGGCGAGGGGACGCGAATCTACCCCTTCGCCTCGGTGGGCCAACCCCCGCAGGACTTGAAATTCCGAGGCGAAGAGACTCGTCTGGTGATCGGTAGGCGTAACGTCATCCGCGAAAGCGTGACGATGAACCGCGGCACGGCGGGCGGAGGCGCGTTGACCTCGGTCGGCGACGACAACCTGTTCATGGCCCAATCCCACATCGCGCACGATTGCATCGTCGGATCTGGCAACGTGTTCGCCAACAGCTCGGCGCTCGCCGGGCACGTCACGGTCGGCGATCAGACCTCACTCGGCGCCTACGTGGGCGTGCATCAATTCTGCCGCGTCGGCGACCATGCTTTCATCGGCGGTTTCTCGAAGGTGGTCAAAGACGCGCTGCCTTACGCGCGAACCGACGGCGTGGATGCGAAATGTTACGGCGCAAACACGCTTGGCTTACGCCGCAAGGGATTCTCCGGCGAGAGTATTCGCCACATTCGGCAGGCCTTTCGTCTGCTGCTGGCCTCGAACCTCAATACGGCGCAGGCGCTCGAACGCATCAAAGCCGAGATGCGCGGCGCCCCTGAAATTGATTACCTGGTCAATTTCATCGAAACATCGGAGCGAGGCGTAACAAAATAGCTACATGCGAACGCTGCCCTCCAAGGGGAGTGGGGAGTGGTGAGTAGGGAGTGGGGAGAGGATGCTATTCCCACTCCCCACTCCCTGCTCACCACTCCCGATAATTTCCCGCAGGAGGATTTATGGGACTGGATTTGCGAAAGCTCGAAGACCTGAAGGAGAAAATGCAGGTCGAGGAAGACTTCGGGGCCATCTGGAAGTTCTTCTTCGATCATTTCGGCGAGAACCCGGAGTTCATGGCTTTGGGCGCGCGAGCCGGCGAGTCGATGCGCCAGTTCCTCGAACCCATTCTGGAAAGCATCTGTAAACAGTTGGTCAACCGCGATGTGATGACAGCGCAGTTCATCCTTACCGAGCTACCCGATCAGAAGTTCTATCACGGCCCCTGTCTGACCGACGCCGGCATCGCCGTCGTCTTCTATTTTGAGGATTTGAAGATGGGGATGTTCTCGTTGACGCCAGGACTCGGGTCGGGGCTGGCCCCGATCCACGGCTAAAGATGTACAGCGGACTGTCCAGTCTGCTGAAGTCTTCGTAAAGGGCCGATTGATAGAGACTTCAGCAGACTGGACAGTCCGCTGTACATCGCCGCGGCTTCACTCAACAGGTGAAGCCCCAAACTCGCGGAAATCCGATGGGAAGCCGATGAATATTGGTTGAATTCGTTGTCGCCCATTTCTTATCCGTGGATTTGGGCTAAAGTCCGCGCCACTATGGGACCACGCTACGGCGTTGAATCGTTATTGGGCCTTGCCATCAGCAAACTCAAAACTCGAATTTCATCCGCTGACGCCGGAACGCTGGCGCGATTTTGAATCGCTCTTCGGCGAGCGCGGCGCATGCGGAGGATGCTGGTGTATGTGGCCGCGCCTCGCGCGCTCGCAGTATGAAACGCAGAAGGGCGCCCGGAACAAGCGCGCGATGAAGAAGCTGGTTGACGGCGGCCGCACGCCCGGAATCATCGCCTATCAGGACGGCCAGCCGATCGGATGGTGTTCGGTCGCGCCGCGCGAGGAGTTTTTGCGTCTTGAGCGTTCGAGAATCTTGAAACCCGTCGATGAACAGCCTGTCTGGTCGGTGGTATGCTTCTTCGTCGCGAAGGAACATCGGGGCGGCGGCCTTTCGGCGAAGTTGCTCAAGGCCGCGATTGACTTCGTGCGTGAGCGCGGCGGGCGAATCGTCGAGGGCTATCCAGTCGAGCCGCAAAAGAAGCAGCCAGATGCGTTCATGTGGACGGGCCTGGCGGCGGCCTTCACCAAAGCCGGGTTCAAAGAATGCGCGCGCCGCTCGGCGACGAGGCCAGTGATGCGCTATACGATAAAGAAATAGGTTGACCATAAGAAAGGAACCGGCTCGATGAGACGATCTCTGCTAATTGTGTCGCTACTGTTTACCGCGCCATCGTTTGCGCTTGGTCAGGTAGCAGGTAAGAGCGCAGCCGACGCCCCTGTTGACGCAAAATCATTGTTGAAACTGACTGACGATCTGACGGCGGCCAAAGCCCGATTGGACATTCGTTTTTTGGAGAGCGTCCTTGATGACGACTATGTATTCACGAACCCGGCGGGCGCCTTTGCGAATAAAACGGAATACATTGAAGGCGCGAGATCGGATGTCGCCGTATATGAATCGGTGAAAAACTTCGATCAGGTTGTGAAGATCCACGGCGCCGCGGCCGTTGTCGTCGGCAGCACTACAGTCAAACACCCGCCACCAAGCCTAGCGGCTATGGTGGGGGCTTGGGAGATGTGAACAAGCCCGTTTGACCAGACCCAGCCAGGGCGAGAGAGTCACTCTTTCGCTATCGGGATCGAGTCGAAAGGCTCATCGCCGGAAGTAGAGGGGATCGAATCCCCTCATACTTCCAGCGATCTCAATTTCCTCTCCATCCGAGCTCACCAAGATGTTCGCTACGGATGGAGTATCCATTGAGGGAAGAAGATGAAGTTTGGATTGATTGCAGGCAACGGACGGTTCCCCTTCCTTGTGCTCGAGGGCGCGCGCAGAGAGGGCGTCGAGATGATCGTCGCCGCAATCAAGGAAGAGACCGATCCCGCCATTGAAAATATCGCCCGCACGGTCGAGTGGATCAGCGTCGGGCATCTGGGCAAGCTCATCAAGTTCTTCAAGCGCGAGGGCGCTGATCGGCGCCGTCGCCGACGAATTGGAGTCCGAAGGCGTCACGCTGATCGATTCGACGACTTTTCTTCAGCCTTTACTGGCGCGCGAAGGCGTTTTGACCAGCCGCGCCCCGAACAGACGCGAGATGGCCGACATTGAATACGGCCTGAGCGTCGCGACGGAACTGGCGCGACTCGATCTCGGCCAGACCATCGTCGTCAAAAGTGAGGCCGTGGTCGCGCTCGAAGCGATGGAAGGCACAGACGCCACGATCCGCCGCGCGTCCGAGCTGGTTCGCGGACGCCCGCTGACCGTGGTCAAAGTTGCGAAGCCCGATCAGGACATGCGGTTCGACGTGCCGGTCATCGGGTTGAACACGGTCGAAACCCTGCGCGCCTGCAACGTGACTGCAATGTCGATCACGGCGGACAAGACCCTGATCTTCGACCGCGACCAAACCATCGCCGCAGCCGATCAGAATCGCATTGTGATCCTCGGGAAATAATCTGCTTGCCCCGCGTTATGTCAGGATGATCGGAATTAACTTCAAAATTGCGTCTTACGAAAGCCTGGCATAGGATATGCGCGAAGTCATTCGTCGCAACAACAGTAATTCAACCGTTTCTCGAACAGCCAGAACTTATGTCATACGCCTGGATAGTGTGGTTGATAATCGCCGCCATCTTCATCGGGATTGAGGTGTTCACGCCCGGATTCTTTCTGCTCTGGTTCGGCGTCGGCGCGCTGGTCGCTTCGGCAATGGCTTTGTTCGGCGTGGGAAGCTTTGCGCTCCAGATGATAGTTTTCCTCGTCGTCTCGGTTCTTCTGGTCGTCGCATCGCGGACGATCTTCGAGAGGTTCTTCACCAGTAAATTGGATCACAATCGGCTCAGATCGGGCGTCGAAACGATGATCGGGCAGATCGGCACAGTCGTCGAACCGAGCCGCGGCGCGCTCAACGAAGGCGCGGTCAGGGTTTACGGTTCGGTCTGGACGGCGTTTCCCACGGAAGGCGAGCGGCCTTTGAGTGAGGGCGAATCCGTCGCAGTCGAGCGCATCGAAGGAAACGCCATCTACGTGCGGCGGACGCCGCATCATCCTCGTTCATTCACTGAGACCGCGGAGCCATAAAGTCGTCCGGCATCGCGGGCGCAACGGAGGAGATTATGGATTTTCTGTTTACATTGGTCACACTTGGCGTCATCGCAATCGTCGCGATGTACGTCGCATCGAAGACGATCCGCATCGTTCCACAGGCGACAGTCTTGCTCATCGAACGTGTGGGCAGGTTCCATAAAGTGGCCGCCAGTGGTTTGAACCTCATTCCCCCGTTTCTGGATCGCCCGCGCGGATTCAATTGGACAGGCCTTCGCCCCGGCTCGACTCTGATTGATCTGCGCGAGCAGTTCACCGAATTGCTGCCGCAACCCGTGATCACGCGCGACAATGTGACGATCATGGTTGATTCGGTGATCTACTGGCAGATCACCGATCCGATCAAAGCCGTTTACGAAGTCAACGACCTGGTCGGCGGCCTCATTCAATTGACGATTACTGCAATGCGCAATGTGATCGGCGAACTCGATCTAGATCATGCGCTCAGCTCACGCGACACGATCAACAGCAAACTCCGCGTCGTGCTCGATGACGCCACGCACAAATGGGGAGTCAAAGTCACCCGCGTCGAATTGCGCAACATCAATCCTCCGGAGGACGTGCGCATAACCATGGAAAAGCAGATGACCGCCGAACGCAACCGGCGCGCGTTGGTCTTACAGGCCGAAGGCGAGAAGCAGGCCGCGATAGCCCGCGCCGAAGGAGAGAAGCAGGCCGCCATCACGCGCGCCGAGGGCGAGAAGCAGGCCGCGATTCTTCAGGCCGAAGGCCAGGCGCAAGCCCGATTGACGGCCGCGACAGCAGAAGCCGAATCCATACGCCGAATCGCCGACGGAATCACGGTCGGAAATCCGGCGCAGTACCTGATCATGATGAAGTACATCGAATCGCTGAGGGAGATGTCGCGCTCGAACAACTCGAAGGTCATCTTTATGCCGGTCGAAACCAGCAGCGTGCTTTCGAGCATCGGCGCCTTCAAAGAGGTCTTCGGCGATCAGGAGTCGGTAAACGTCCAGCCGAGGTTGAGGCAGTAAGGATTTCATTCGTGGCCGACATTCTTCGTTTTCTTCATCATCTTCGCGTATTTTTCGGGAAACGCTTTCGCGCGTCCCTCGCGGTTCATCACGATGTGACGCGTCTCGCCTTCGGCCAGCGGCGTCCCGTCGCCGGCCCGCAAAACTTCATAAGCGAATGTGATCGCGCGGCTGCGCAATTCGGTGACCCGCGTGCGCACGATGATCTCGTCATCGTATCTGGCCGGGACACGATACTTCACGCGGGCTTCGGTGACCGGCAGAAACGTGTCGGCCTCTGTTTCCATGTCGCGGTAGTTGAACCCGTAATCGCGGCACAACTCGACCCGCCCGACCTCGAACCAGATCAGGTAATTCGAGTGATAAACGACGCCGGCCTGATCTGTCTCGGCGTAACGGACGCGCAGCCGCGTCTCGCTCCATTTGTGGTCCTCAGGGTTATTCATAATCAAAGCGCCCGCTAACTTATCCTATCCCTATATTCAAACCATTGCCATTATTCTGTCCGCTATTTTTTGTCCGCTATTTTTGATAGGTAGAAAAAAAAGATCTTCCATTCGTAGCCAGTCGCTTCCACTTTTAGGTTGACTTCTCACGTTCGCGCAGGCCAAGCTATCGGGCTATGGAACAACGGACAGCAGGGCAGCCGGCAGCTAATCCGAACCGCGCTCATCTGGAAGAACTCGTTCAGGAACTCCGTGAATTGGAGGATCGCTTACGACAGGGCGGCGGCGCAGACAAGATCGAACGCCAACACAGTCAGGGCAAACTGACCGCGCGCGAACGCATCGCGCGTTTGCTCGATCCGGGCGCGAGGTTTCAGGAGGTCGGCCTGCTCGTCGCTTACGATGAATACGACGGCCAAGCGCCATCCGCCGGCGTCGTCACGGGTTTCGGCCTGGTCGCCGGTCGAGAGGTCGTGGTCGTTGCGAATGACGCCACGGTCAAGGCGGGTTCGTGGTGGCCGGAAACAATCAAGAAGATGCTACGCGCTCAGGAGATTGCCATGCGGTGCCGCACGCCGATTGTTTACCTGGTCGATTCGGCGGGCGTGAATTTGCCATATCAGGGCGGCGTCTTTCCGGGGCAATACGGCGCGGCGCGAATTTTCTATTACAACTCGGTCATGCGCCGCTACCTGAAAGTCCCGCAGATCGCGGCGGTGATGGGGCAGTGCGTCGCGGGCGGGGCTTATCTGCCGGCGCTTTCAGACGTGATCCTGATGGTCGAGGGCACGTCGTTCATGGGGCTGGGCGGGCCGAATCTGGTCAAAGGCGCGACTGGACAGAAGGTCTCGAGCGAGACGCTGGGCGGCGCGCGGATGCACAACGCGATTTCGGGCGTCGCGCATTACCGCTCGAAAAACGACGAGGAGTGCATCGATAAAATCCGCGAGATCATTTCCGAGTTGCCCGCGAAGACGACAACGCGCGTGAGCGTCGTCGAAGCCGGCGAACCGGCCCGGCCCTCGACCGATCTTTACGACATTCTTCCATCCGACCACCGCGCGCCGTACGACGCGCGAGAAATGCTCAATTGCATTTTGGATCGGGAGAGCTTCGACGAATTCCAGGCCGATTACGCGAAAGAGATGATCGTCGGCCACGCGCGCGTGCGCGGCGTGAGCGTCGGCGTCATCGCCAACAACCGCGGCTTCGTCCCAGGCGCGTCGGGTAAAGCGCCCCGGATCGGCGGAATCATTTACACCGAGAGCGCCGAAAAGACGGCTTATTTCATCGAGACCTGCAACCGCCACGGAACGCCGCTGCTCTTTATTCAGGACGTTTCCGGTTTCATGGTCGGCGTCGAGGCCGAACAATCGGGCATAATTCGCGCGGGGGCGCGCTTCGTCGAAGCGATGGCCACCGCGACCGTCCCGAAAATCGTGTTGACCGTCAACCATGCCAGCGGCGCCGGATATTACGCCATGGCCGGACAAGGCTTCGATCCCGATTTCATCTTCACCCTGCCGACCGGGCGGATGGCCGTAATGGAAGGCGAATCGGCGGTGATGGCGCTATTTTCGGCCCAGTTGGATAAATTAAAAGAGCAGGGCAAGGAGCCTGACGAAAAATTGCGCGCCGAGATGGATCGCGTGCGCGCCGAATACGAACGGCAACTCGACGCCCGCTTCGCCGCCGCGCGCGGATTTGTTGACGCCGTTTTAACACCAGAAGAAGCCCGATCTGCGTTAGAATTAGCACTGCGAACGGCGCTGAATAACCCCGGCCCTCATCTCGGACAGTTTGTTTTCTAATTAGCGCGATGCGCGCATAAGCAAGCGGTTCTAATTTGGCGCAGTGTTGCACGTGTAAGCAAGAGATAGCCCTGCGCCGGGGCTGCTTGATTAAGCGTGCGGTACTGTTAATATCTGTGGAACCTTGATCGCCGTTAGCTTTAGGAGGACACGCTTTGATTGAACTTTACTTGATGCGTCACGGAATCGCCGCCGACCTCGGAGAGGCTGGTGTGGTCAAAGACGCCGACCGGCCTCTCACCCCCGAAGGGCGCGAGAAAATGAAGTTGGCCGCCATAGGGTTGCGCAAGACCGGGATGAAATTCAATCTGATACTGACCAGCCCGCTGCTGCGCTCCCGCCAAACCGCCGAAGTGATCGCCGACGCTCTGGAATTGCAGCATAAAGTCAGGATCATCGAGTCGTTGGCGCCTGGCAAAGCCTTTATCGAAGGCGAGGGCCGCCATGCCGAAATCTTCCTCGAACTCGGCGCCTATCAGTTCGACCGCGCGTTGCTCGTAGGCCACATGCCCGATCTGGCCGAACTTGCATCACTCTTGCTCACCGGGAATCGCAACCTCAACATCGAATTCAAGAAGGGTTCGATCTGCGCTATTGAAGTGTCGAGTCTGCCGCCGCGCGGCCCGGGATTGTTGCGGTGGATGCTGACGCCGAAGCACATGCGCTTGTTCGGAAAGTGAGTCTTATGAACCCCTGGCACGACGTGGAGCTTGGCGACCAGGCCCCTGAGATTTTCAACTGCATCATCGAAATTCCCATCGGCTCGAAGGTCAAATACGAGATGGACAAGAAGACCGGCCTGCTGCGCGTCGACCGCGTGCTCTTCAGCGCTGTCCATTACCCGGCCAATTACGGCTTCCTGCCGCGGACCTATTGCGACGACAACGACCCGCTCGACGTGCTCGTGCTCGGCCAGGTCGAGGTCGCGCCGCTCTGCATCATGCGCGCCAAGACCATCGGCGTCATGCAGATGATCGATCAGAACGAAGAGGACGATAAGATCATCGCCGTCCATTACGACGACCCCGAATACCGCGATTACCGCGACATCTCCGAACTGCCCGAATACCGGCTGAAAGCGGTCAAGAGATTTTTCGAAGACTACAAGGCGCTCGAAAATAAACAGGTCAAGGTCGAAAGGTTCATGGGACGCTACGACGCGCTCAATATTATCGAGCAGAGTGTTAAGCTGTACGACGATTTGAAGCCGCAATTGATCGGAACGTAAAAGCGGCGGTTTACTGAAACTTTTTCGACTTTATTTTTAATCCGGCCGTCTAAATCTGCGGGAAAATTGCTCTGGAGGGCAAGCCGGCGGGCACAAACGTCCCCCGATGATTAGGATTTTTCGCCGCAACGGCCCGACCGGCGACGACGCGTAACATCAGTCACTTATCTATTTATGGAGTTCACCGACGATCAGATCATCGAGCGGACACTCGCCGGTGAGACCGACGCGTTTAGCCTGCTGGTGCGAAGGTGGGAGAGGCCTATTTACGGGCTGTCGCTGCGCATGCTCGGACGTGACGAGGACGCGCGCGACGTTTGCCAGGAGACTTTTCTGGCGGCCTTTCGGAACCTGGGGAAGTTCCGAGGCGACGCAAAATTCTCTTCCTGGCTTTACCGGATCGCTCTGAACGCCTGCCATTCCCGGCTGCGGAAACAGGGCGCGATAGCCGAGCAGTCAATCGACCACGAAGACGGCGACGGGCGCAAATTCGAGATCGCCGACGACGGTCTGGAGGGGTTACCCGAGCGGTTGCAGCGCGATCAGCGCGCCGAGATGGTGAGAAAGGCTCTGTATGCGCTGCCCGCCGAGATGCGGCAGGTGATCATAATGAAGGAGTACGAAGAGCTGACCTTTGCCGAGATCGCTGAGATTCTGCAGATTCCAGTGAGCACGGTGAAATCGCGCCTCTACACCGGGCTGCATCAGATGGGCACCCGGCTGGAAAAGATGCGCGGGTTGTTGTGAGTGCGAGGAGAAATATGAATAGCGAAAAAAACGGAAACAGTTGCGGGCGCAAGGAAGACCTGGTGACCTATCTCTACGACGAAGCGCCTGCGACGGAGCGCGCTTCGTTCGAGAGTCATCTGGATTATTGCGACGCGTGCCGCAATGAATTGACGGCCTTCGGGCGCGTGCGCCGCGATCTGGGCGCGTGGCAATTGGGTCAGATCGCCCGCCCGGAGATCGTGCTGCGGCGGAGCAGGCTTGATCTTCTGCGTGAGTTGGTCGGTATGTTCCCGGTATGGGTTCGCGGCGCGGCGCTCATCGGGGCGGCCGCGGCGATGTTACTGGTCTCGCTGTCAATCGCCGGTACGAGGATCAGCCTGAAGGACGGCGACTTCGCCGTCAGTTTTGGCCGGACGGGTAATGGGGCGGCGCCAGCCCAGGCGGCCTCGTCCGAAGAGATCAATCGGATGGTTCAAAACGCCGTGGCCGAAGAGCGCGGGAAGATGGAAGGGCTATACAGCGCCCGACTGGCGAGTTTTAAGGATCAACTCGACGCCGATCATCAGACGGAATTGCGGGCCGCCAGGGCCGAGCAGCAGGCGCAACTCAGGGCCGCGCGGACGGCCTTGCAACAAGAGATGCGCAGGTTCAATCGGCAAAATACCCTCGCTGGGATCCGCGCGTTTTTCTCCAGGGATGATTCCAGCGACTCTTGGGGAGACGGCAGATGAAAACAAGTGATGCCCCAACCAGACGCCGAAAGACGATTTCGGCCATGACCGCAGCGCTGATCTCAGTCGTCTGCGTGATGACCTTCTGCGCGAACACAGTTTCGTCACAGAATCTGCGCAGGCAGATGCGGATTCAAAGGAAGATTGACAGGAAGACTCCCCGCCCCGCCGGCAATCCCAATAAGTTGAACCCTTCGAACAGCGGAAATGAGGAGCCGGGCGTGTCGGACCAGCCGGAGACAGCGCCCCGCGCGGCGGCTCGGCAGCGAGGGCAGACCGTGGATGGAATCAGACAACGCGGCCTTCAATCGTTCTTCACCCAGGATGAGCAGTCGTTGTGGATTCCGGCCTTCGGCAATCGGGTGGCGCTTCTGATGATCTTCCGGCAACTCGACCTGACTCCCGAACAGAAAATCAAGATCAGAGACCTCAGCCGACAGGTGGGACAGCGGCTGCGGCTGTCGCGTCAGGAATTGAATCAGCTCGAAGCGCAATTGGACGAGGCGATTTATGGCAATTTCGATACCGCAAGCCTCGACAATTATGATTCGGCAAAGGTGAAGGAGCTTACCGAACAGGTCATACAGAAGCAGGCCGAGTGGTTCAGATTACATAAGGATATCGAATCCCAATTCCGGCAGATTTTGACGCCCGACCAGTTCTACGTATACCGCGAATTGATGATCGACGCGGTGCGGCCGGGGAATCGTCCCCTGGTCAACCCGGGGGCCCGCCAGCAGCAACGACAACGACGGATGGGAGTTCAGCCGAATCCGCAGAACAGACCAAACCAGCAAGACCAGGAAGATTGAGGATTGAGGATCGAGGATCGAGGACCGCATAGAATATCGCTGTTCTATCCTCGATCCTCGATCCTCGACCATCCTCGCCACATTAGCCGAAAAGGTCACTTCCGCGCGTAATGAGATTGCTGAAGTTTTTTCAGGAGCGCCAATCCATGTCGAATCGGGACGCCGAAGCTGGCCGTCGATTGCGAACTCATCAGGATGGCCTGGTTGATGCCTATCACCTTGCCGTTGGAGCCGAAGACGGGGCCGCCCGACCCTCCCTCGTCCGTGCGCGCGTCATAAACCAGTTGCGGCGTAACGTCGCTGATGTGACCTTGCGTCGATTGCGGGCGAATCTTCGAACTGGCGGCCAGTTCGTTGAGCTGAGTCCGATATGAGAGGTTGCCGTAAAGCCGGCGGTTCGCTTTGCTGATGTTGTTGGTCCGCGCGATCAAACCCTCTAGTCCAGCCGGATAGCCGAGCAGCACGACCGATTGCCCGCTGGCGACGCCCTCGCCAGTCTCATCCAAAGGCAGCGGCAGCAGTTCCGCCGCGCCCTGGTCGAATGAGCAGAGCGCGACGTCCTGATCGGACGAGAATCCGACGGGGGTCAGCTTGAACGATTGAGGAGTCTGCGGGAAGTAGGCCAGCAACTCTTTCAGTCTGGGAGTGAATCCGCGCATCTTGATCAGGCTGGCTATGTCGTCTTCGTCCCAGGCCTGAATGACGTGACGGTTGGTGAGCACGGACCCCTTGGCGGCCAGAAAGCCGGTGCCCATGAACTCGACCTCGTAAACGCGCCCGTTGCCGTCAACGCTCAGATTGACATTGCCGTCAGGGCCGATCGGGTTTTCGGTTCCGCTCGGCTCCTTGAATTTGATCTCGCCGCCCGCCCTCGGATCGACGAAGACGTAAGTGCCATAAATCAGGCAGACGCCCTGCCCATAACTGTTGACGATCTTCTCGGGGAGGGAGAGCGAACTGCGAATGTCGCTGGCCTCGTTGCGCGCCTCCTGCAGGGACGTGCGGAGTTTGTCTATCTCGCTGCGCGTGGCGCTCATCGTCTGTTGCAACTCGTTGATCGCCTTGTTATTGCGACGCCCTTCGAGAAAACCGAGCGTGTTGAAATAAATGATCGTGAGCAGGATGAAGGCGGCCACTCCCGCGATCGTGTAGAGCACGCGCCGAGGGATTTCGGCCACCAATTCGCGCAAAAGCTGTTTGACGAAGACGAGCGCGACGTCGGTTCTAGGCATCGAGCGCCGCCCCTTGGAGAGGTCCGCCGTCGTGGTCGTAGTCAGCGCGGACGGGCGCGCGTTCGCCAGCACGACCCCGCCCAATCGCAGCGATTCGGTAATGTCATTGGGGTCGGTCAACGCGAAGGCGCGCAGCCGAATGCCGGTCTCGCCGAAATAGAACGTGTCACCGTCGCTCAGCGCTTCGCCGACGGCGACCGCTTCGCCGTCGCGCGTGACGCCGGCATCCGGCAAGACAGTCGTGATTCGGTAAGCGTTCTCCTGGCGCCGCAGCGTCAGGATGACCGATTCCGGCGGCAGCGAAAGCTCTTCGGCCTCTATCACCAAGTCGCAATCGGGCGCCGTGCCGACGCTGATCACTTCCTGATGAAAGATGCGGGTCGTAGGCTGCTGGACACCGGCCAAACGTATGACAATCCCATTGCCCATTGAAATACTCATCGAAATGTCTTTCTTATTGCGACCGTAGCCCTGGGGGCGTTCAGAAGAAAGAAAATATCACATTCTGTTCGTATTCCAAGCCACAATCCCCGAACGCAAATTTTTTTCGGATAATGGGTTTATTCTCAGATCTTATTGCGTCCTGGCGAGCGGGTCCCGACTACTCCCATTCGCCGAGTTTGATCTTCTTTTTGATCTTGCGTTTAAGCAGGTCGCGTTTGAGCGGGCTGAGAAATTCGATAAAGAGTTTGCCGTTGATGTGGTCGGTTTCATGAAGCACGCAGCGCGCGGCCAGGCCGCTGACCTCGAAAGTGAATTCCTTGCCGTCGATGTCGATTGCCGAGACGGTGACGACCTCCGGCCGTTCGACCTCGAAATAGACTCCGGGGAAGCTCAGGCAGCCTTCCTCGCTGACGACCTTGCCTTTGGTCTCGACGATCTGCGGGTTGATGCAGATGACGCGGTCTTTGGCATCTTTGCCGGCGCTGACGTCCATCACGAAGAGTTTCTTCGAGAGCGCGACCTGCGGCCCGGCCAGACCGACGCCCTTGGCCTCGTACATCGTTTCGAACATGTTCTCGACGAATTTGGCCAATTGGCCGTCAATGTCGGTGACCTCTTCGCCTTCTATCTGCAGCACCGGGTCGCCGTATTTGACGATTGGTAGAATCATCACACTTCTCTTTCCATCTCTAGAATATTTTCGGAAAACCTGACTCGCTTATAAATGTCCGCCAGGTTGGCCTTGACCCCGATTGAATCAAAACGAATCTCGGAGTCTCAATATTCCGAAATTTGCTGTTGATAGCTTTCAAAGTTGCGTTTCATTTCGCCCATCGAATCGCCGCCGAACTTCTCGCGCATTGCGCGCGCGAGCGTAATGGCCACCATCGCTTCGCCGATCACGCCGGCCGCCGGGACCGCCGTCACATCCGAACGCTCGAAGTCGGAGTCCATCGGCTCCTTGGTTTCGATGTTGACGCTGCGCAGCCGCTTCCGCAGCGTCGCGATCGGTTTTAAATACCCTCTCACGCGCAGCTCTTCGCCGTTGGTCATCCCGCCTTCGAGTCCGCCGGCGCGGTTCGACGTTCTGCTGAAGGTTCGCAGGTCTTGATTATAAACTATTTCGTCGTGAACCTGTGAGCCGGGCTTCGACGCGTTCGCGACGCCTTCACCGATTTCGACCGCCTTGACCGCGTGAATGGACATGACCGCCTGCGCCAACTGGCCGTCGAGCTTCGCCGACCAGCTCGTGTGGGAGCCGAGGCCCGGCGCGCAGCCCTTAGCCACCACTTCAAAGACTCCGCCGAGCGTGTCGCCTTCTTCGGTTCCGGCGCGATCAATGCGTTCGATCATCTTCTGTTCGGCGGCCTTGTCGGCGCAACGCATCGCGGTGTCGTCGTAAATCGCCCTTATCCGCTCCCAGCCGACTTCCTGGTCTTCAATCGAAATCTCGCCGAGGCGGATGACATGGCTGGCGATCTCGACTCCGAATTCGCGCAGCAACAACTTAGCGAAGGCCCCGACCGCGACGCGCATCGTGGTTTCGCGCGCGCTCGCGCGCTCCAGGACGTCGCGCAGATCGCGCCGGTCGTATTTCATTCCGCCCACGAGGTCGGCGTGTCCGGGGCGCGGCCTGATCACCTTGCGGTCGCGTTCGAGCGGCTGCTGAGGTTTCTCCGTAGCCATCACTTCGAGCCAGTTTTTGAAATCCTTATTTTCGACCATTATCGCCACGGGCGACCCGAGCGTCTCGCCATGCCGCACGCCCGCGAGGATTTGCGCGGCGTCCGTCTCGATCTTCATCCGCCCGCCGCGCCCGTAGCCCTGCTGCCGCCGCCAGAGTTCGTGGTTGATGAAGTCCTGGTCAATGGACAGGCCGGCGGGCAAGCCCTCGATCGTCGCGATCAGGGCGCGCCCGTGCGATTCGCCGGCTGTTGTAAAGGAGAAAGTCATTAGTCCTTATAAAGTTTCAGATGTGTCGAGCCAAATCGAAGTATAGTTTCCGGCGCCGATTCGGGCAACAAAAGCTTTTTCAACACAAAGGGACAAAGGAACAAAGGGGCAAAGAAGGGAAAAACACCACCCTGTGGCTCCCTTTGACCCTTTGTTCCTTTGTCCCTTTGTGGTGTTTTTCGCTTTTTCATCTGTAACTTTCCAACGCGCTGGCAATCCCGGCAATGACTCTAGTAAACTGCGCGTCTCCGCAATTTAAATTCATTCACAAGGTAGACTATGGAAAACGCTAACAAGATCAGTCGTCGCGCGTTCGTGTCGGCTTCGGCGGCCTCAATCGTCGCCACAGCCGCGAGCGCAAACAGAGTCCTCGGCGCGAACAACCGCCTGCGCATCGGAATCATCGGCTGCGGCGGATTGGCGCAAGGGGCGCACATTCCTTCACTGATGAAGATGAAGGAGGCGGACAACATCGAAATCGCCGCGGTCTGCGACGTCTATCAGAAGCGGCTCGATCAGGCTGCCGCGACGACCGGCGCGACTCCGATCAAAGACTACCGCGCGATACTCGACCGTAAGGATATCGATTACGTGGCCATCGTCACGCCCGAACACTGGCACGCCCGGATGACGCTCGACGCCGCAGACGCCGGCAAGCATATCTATTGCGAGAAGCCGATGACCTGGTCGATCGAGCAGGCTAAGCAGGTCGTCAAAAAGATTCAACAGACCAACGTCAAAATGCAGGTCGGCGTGCAGGGAATGTGCGACGACTCTTACGAGACCGCGCAGAAATACGTCAAGGAGGGCAAGCTCGGCCGGGTCGTGCAGGCCCAGATCGATTACTCGCGCAATTACAAGCGCGACTTCTGGGTGAGCGACGAGCCGGACAAAGATGTTCGGCCGGGCGAGAACCTGGACTGGAACGCGTTCCTTGGCCCCGCGCCGAAGCGACCGTTCGACCTCGACCGGTTCCTGCACTGGCGGCGCTATTGGGACTATTCGGGAGGCATCGCGACCGACCTCTTCGTCCACCGGATCACGCGCGTCATCCGCGCGCTAGACCTGAAGTTCCCCACTCGCGTCGTCGCCGTCGGCGGCAAGTGGGAATTCCGCGACAGCGCGGCTGAGATCCCCGACACGTTCAACATGATGCTGGATTACCCGGACGGCCTCTCGGTCGTCGTGCTCTCCTCGATGGCCAACGATGCGTCCATCCCGCACGTGCTGCGCGGCCACGATGCAACGCTCGAATTCACGGGCGATGGTTTCGTCATCCGACCGCAGGGGCGCTTCAACAAGGAAGGCGACAAGCCGGAGATCGTTCACAAGAGGACCGGCCGCGAAGACATCACGCTGCATCACCGAAACCTGCAGAACGCCATCCGCGGCGGCGAGGCTTTGAAATGCGACGTGATGACCGGCTATTACGGCATCGTGGCCGTGCGGCTGGCCGTCGAATCGTACCGCAGGAGCAAATATATGAAATGGGACGCGCGGCGGGAAAAGGGGGTAGAGGCGTAATATTTAAGGACGCCAGCGATAAAGACCGCAACGATAACAAACAAGCGATGGTTGAATTCAGGCGTCGCCGGCGCGGCGTGGAATCGCTTTGCTGGACATACCCGACGTTGCGCGCCGGGCTAAAGTCGGCCGCCGCTAGCGCGGCGAAGAAAATCGCGCTTACTTCAATCTCTCATACTCTCCCTTCGCCTCGATCAAAACTGGCAGCTCAGCGTCCGCGTCCTTCCACAGTCGAAAGAAAGTTTCGTAAGTCTGGCGGCTCTTCGCCACATCGCCCTGCAGCGCCGCCGCCCGCGCCAGTCCGAGAGCGGCGAGCGGCCAGAGCGGCGAGAGCGCATCCCAGCCACGATGCTCTATGATTTTTTGGAACTCCGCCGCCGCGAGCGCCCCGTTCTTCGCCTGTAACTGCGCCTGTCCGCGCATCCAGACCGGCCTGAAGGAGGTGGCTGCCTCGTACTGTCGCGCCGGTTGCAGCAGTTGAATAGCTTTGTCCGGCCCGGCCGCGGAACCGCGCTTCAATTCCAAGGTTGCGCGGATCAGCGGCAGCCAAACTGAGTTGTGCATTGTATCCAGGGGGAACTTTCGGGCGAGACCGTCGGCCAGCGATTGCGCCCGCGCTGTTTTACCACACAAGGCCAGCGTCCAGGCCAGAGGCTGTGAATCCAATTGCTGGATCAGAGAGGGGAATAATTCTTCGGCAGCGATACTCTCCTTTTCAAGGAGGGCCAGGACGAGCGCGGCCTGCTTCTCGGCTAATTGGGTAAGCCCGAAAATCGCGTTCAGATTGGCTTCATTGGCCAGGATTCTGGCCTTCTCCGCCGGGAGGCCTCGCGCCTCAGCCAACGCTGCGGCCTGTTCGAAGCTCTCGCTCGCCTCTCGCCGCCGGCCCCCGAAGGCGAATGACCGCGCTTGAGCTTCACGCATCTGATACTCATCCGGCCTCCCGGCGAACCACGCGACCTGGCGCTGCATCGTCTGGGCGTCGCCCTTGAGAAACGCGATCAAGTAGAGCCGGTTGTGGAAGCCGCTGGAGTCCAAGCCGCGCGCCAGCCCCTGCTCGATGACTTCCTGCGCCTCGTCGAAACGGTTCAGCCCGATCAAGGCGAGCGCGAGGTTCGCGCGCGAGAGGGAGAGATCGGCGTCCAGTCTGAGCGCCGCGCGGTAAGCCTCTGCCGCCTGCTCGTACTCTCCGGCGATCATGAGCGAGTTTCCATGGATATGGCGCCCGTAGGGGTCTTGCGGGTAGGTCTGTGTGAGCAGCGAACTCATTTCAATGCGCTTGTCAAGTTCACCAGTGATGTGCCTGAAAAAGGTCGCGGAGATTGTGAGTCGCTCTCGCTCGCTGACGCGGTTGCGCAGTTGGTAGGCTCGCTCCAGATATTGGTTGCCGAGCGCCAGATTGCGAAGATCGCGGTATGAAGTCCCGAGTTGTTCGTAGGCCAGAGCGAATTCGCTGTCCCGTTCGATTGCCCGTTTGAGCGCCGGGACTGATTGGGCGTATTGCCCCTTCCTTCTATACTCGATTCCGACAGTATAATCCTTGAAAGCCTTGAGCGAGGCGGTGGTCGCCTGTTCGATCGGCGCATCGAACTTGCGGATAGAGGCCAGGGATTCGCCTAGACGCCCGCGCATCGCAGTAGCGGCCCGCCCGAGCGCCTTAAGCGCCTGCTCTTTACCTTCGGCTTCGGTCTGCTGGCGCGCAATCTCCTCCCCGTTCTGGCTGTTGACCGCTTCCAGCGTGATCACGTAATTGCGTCCGAGGCTGGCAATCGTCCCGACGAGCAGCGCCTTGATCCCACGCCGCTGGCAGATCTCGCGCCCGAGCTCGCGCGAGATTTTCTCATCGTGAGACCGTTCCATCAGCCGGAGCGTCTCTCTGGCGCGCTCTTCGGGGAAGATGTTGAGGTAGGGCGACTGTTCAAGCTGCACCGCCAAGCCTTGTTTGAGCGTGCCGTCAAAGACCGCATCGCCCGTGGTGTTGACGAAGTCCGCGAGCAGAATCGTGTCTTTATCAGTCAGCGCCGGCCGGCCGGGGCCGAATCCCCGGCCGAAGTATAAAAAAGCGGCGGCTGTGGCCAGGATGATGATCGCGGCCGCCGCCATGAGCTGGCGCCGGTTGGGCGTGGTGAGCGGCAAGACCGCGCCCGTCGCTTTGTCGCGCGCGCCTTCGTCATTGATCGCGGCTGACCGGGCCGCCATCCGGGCGATCTGCCCGTCGGTTGTCGTCGCATCCTGCGCGCGTCCGATTCCGATCCGCTCAATGCGGGCGTTTGCCGTCAGTCCGCCCTGCAGCGTTTTGAGGTCATCGAGCAACTCGCGCGCAGTTTGATAACGCCGCTCGCGGTCCTTGGCCAACGCCCGGTTAATGATCTCTTGCAAAGCGGCGGGCGCGCCTTGCGCGTCACGCGCAATCGGCGCCGGCTCGGCGTCCGTAATCGCCACTATCGTGTGATGCCAGGTCTCGCCGCCGAACGGCCGACGCCCGGTGATCAGTTCGTAAAGGACGACGCCGAGGCTGAAAAGGTCGCTACGCCCGTCCACCTTCTGCCCGCGCGCTTGCTCCGGCGACATGTAGTTGACTGTTCCCAGCACCATTCCGGTCCGCGTCTCGAAATCCGGAGGCGCCACTGAAACATTGGTTTTAGCTTCGTCGCCGCCCGACTCAGGCTCGGTCAGTTTGGCCAGCCCGAAATCCAGCACCTTCGCGTAACCGTCGGGCCGCAGCATGATGTTTTCCGGCTTGATGTCGCGGTGAACTATGCCCGCCGCGTGCGCGGCTTCCAGCGCGCTCGCCACTTGAATCACTATGTCGAGTATTTGGTTGAGTGAAACATCCGGGCCGCCGACAACATCGCGCAGTGTGCGGCCCTCGACAAATTCCGAGACGATGTAGTCGCGCCCGTTCTCCTGGCCAAAGTCATAAATAGTAATGATGTTGGGATGGTTGAGCGCGCTCACCGAGCGGGCTTCGCGTTGGAAACGACGCACCCGCTCCGGATTGTTGACGAGATGCGAAGGCAGGAGTTTGAGCGCCGCCCGCCGCTCGAGCCGCGTGTCGTAAGCGAGATAAACTGTCCCCATCCCGCCGCGCCCCAGCTCTTTGATCAGACGATAAACGCCAATCATCTCGCCGCTGTAACTCTGCGAATCATCGGGGATGGTATTTGATGGCGCGAAGGTGTCGACGGCTTGGCGCCACGGGCGATCCATCAGCAGATCCTCTCGCTCATCGGCGACAAGCATGGCTTCCACGCGCCGCCGCGTCTCCTCATCACCTGCGCAGGCGCGCGCGAGAAACACCGCGCGTTCCTCGACCGGGCGCTCTATAGCGGCCTCAAAAAGCTCATGAATCTTTTGCCACTGTTCGGGGCTCATGTTTTGAAATCAAGTGGCTCAACTCTGTTTGCAGCCAGGCGCGGGCGGCGCGCCATCCGCGTTCGACAGTTGGAGTCGAGACGCCCATGACTTGAGCCGTCTCTTCAATCGTCAATCCGCCAAAAAAGCGAAGCTCGACGATCCGGGTTCTTTGCGGATCAACCTCGGCCAGGGTTTCGAGCGCCTCATTGAGCGCGAGCAGGTCCACGGCCTGCTCCTGCGCGATCTCGGCGGCGGCCGTGAGCGAAATCTGCCGCCGGTCGCCGCCGCGTTTGCGCCGCCGTCGGTTGCGCGCGTGATCTACCAGGAGTTGGCGCATTAACCGCGCCGCGATGCCGAAAAAGTGCGCGCGGTCCTGCCAAGAGACCGATCGCTCAACCAGTTTAAGATAGGCTTCATTGATCAGCGCGGCGGTCTCGAGCGTGTGGTCGGCGCGCTCGCCACGCAGATGATGGCGCGCGATCCGGCGCAACGTTTCGTAGACGAGCGGGATCAACTTGTCGCGCGCCGTTTCATCACCCCCACCCCAGGCGATCAACAGTCGCGTCACGTTTTCCGATTCGGGGATCGTCATATTAATCCGCCTCGGCGACCGACGAAAGCAAGTTCGGCCTGAACATGAATAAGGAAAGATAAGGCGCCTACAAACCAAAAATCAAAAAAAATTCGCCGGATGATGGAGTTCTTCGGCGGATGACGCATACCAGAGTGAGGGCAGTGAGAAACCGACTCGCCGGACGGCGCCAGGATCCCACCGCCCGGCGGGCATGCGAAGCCGCTTCGGTTTCCGGCATCGTTGCCCAAAGACCAAACCGACATCAACAAAGGAATCAGTTTATGCATTACATGAAAATCAAACGCGTCATCGGGCTTGTCGTTCTGCTCATCGTCGCCGGGGTCGCGCTCGCGTCCATTCCGGCCGCACGGGCTAACGACGACAACCAGCCGCCGGTCTTGCCATCTCCTACCTGCGACAACTTGCAGGCGCCGCCGGGAAATGAAGTGGCCTTCCACGCATACGCGCGGGGCGTGCAGATCTACAGATGGAACGGCTCCAGTTGGGGCTTTGTGGCGCCGGACGCCAGGTTGTTCGCCAGCGCCAATTATCATGGGGAGATCGGCATTCACTACGCCGGCCCCACTTGGGAGAGCTACGGTGGCAGCAAAGTGCGCGCCAGCCGTGTGGCGGGCTGCGCTTCCCCGGATCCGACCGCCATTGACTGGTTGCTGCTCCGGGCGGTCGAGACCGCGGGCCCCGGCGTTTTCAGCTCGGTGACCTACATCCAGCGAGTCAACACCACAGGCGGTAAAGCTCCAACCACTCCCGGCTCATTCATCGACGAGGTGGTAGATGTGCCTTACACCGCGGAGTATTACTTCTATCGCGCGGAGGACTGACTCGGTTGCGCCATATACCTGGAGGTCGTCGCCACGCGCGCCTGAGCGGGCGGGCGCCACGGAAACCGACCTGACATAGAACAAACGAGGAGATTGCCATGCTCACACGAGTTACAGCTTTCGTTTATGGATTGATCTGCTATCTGATCTTTTTCGCGACATTTCTCTATGCGATCGGGTTCGTCGGCGACCTGATCGTTCCCAAATCAATTGACTCAGGCGCGCAAGTCCCGCTTGCCTCGGCGTTGTTGATCAACGCCTGCCTGCTCGGCCTTTTCGCCGCGCAGCACAGCCTGATGGCGCGGCAGTGGTTCAAACGCGCCTGGACTCGCATCGTGCCCGAACCTGTCGAACGCAGCACATATGTGCTCTTTTCCAGCCTCGCGCTGCTGTTATTGTTCTGGCAATGGCAGCCCATGGGAGGCGTGGTTTGGAGCGTCGAAAACCACGCGGGGAGTTGGGCGATCTATGGGTTGTACTTCTTCGGCTGGGCGCTGCTGCTGCTTTGCACATTCCTGATTGACCACTTCGACCTGTTCGGGCTGCGGCAGGTCTGGCGTTACCTGCTTGGCCGCCATCAGGCTCCGATCGATTTCAGAACGCCGTGGCTGTACCGGCAAGTTCGACATCCGCTTTACCTGAGCTGGCTGATCATCTTCTGGGCGACGCCCAGGATGACCGCGGCCCATCTGGTCTTCGCGGTGGCGACGACGGCCTACATCTTCGTGGCCATTCAATTCGAAGAGCGGGACCTGATCCGGTTTTACGGAGATGACTACCGGCGGTATCGCGAACAGACGCCGATGATCTTCCCTTTGCGACTGAGCGGCGGTAAATCGCGTGAGATCGCCGCGGAGAACCAAATCATACCGCCACCCAAAATCACAAATTCAAATACAAGGAGTTAGTTTATGCGCATCATGAAAATAAAGCGCGTCATTGCGCTTGCCGTTCTTCTCGCCGCCGCCGGTCTGACAGGCCTCGGGTACGCCACCGATTCTCCCTCGAATGAGGAAGTCGCTTTCGCACAGCGGACGAGCGACCTCATGCTCAATGAGTTGCTCGCCGCGCTGTTCAAGGAGTTCAACGAGACCACGCCGAGCAATGTGGAGGAGGGCAAGCAGGCCATCTCGCTGATCTTCAACGACTCGAACCGTGATATGCGGCTGATCGGCATATTTCCCCCGTTGCAGGGCGGGTTCAACGATCTTCCCAGCGACTCGTTCGAGCAAAAGTCGCTGGCCCTGGCGCTCAAGGGCCAGGCGAACACGTCCGTCGAGAAGGTGGGTAATCGCTGGTACTATCGCCGCTCAGTCGCGCTCAGCAACACCTTCCACCAGGCTTGCGTACTCTGTCATACGAACTTCACCAACGAGTTCTTCCAGCAGACGAATAACCCGGGGCAGTGGGTAGGCGCGCTCACGCTGCGTGTGCCGATCAAGAATGAAAATTGATCATTGCCCATGCTCAGCGAGGCCACGCGAGGAGGCGCAGGAAAGAATGATTGCCAATGAAGTGATTCCGGCGCCGACTCGCAAGGCCACGACGGAGGAAGAAGCTTTGTTGGAAAGGGCGAGCGCTCCGACTTTGCGTGATTTGCGCGAGGCGCCCAAAGACCTGCTCGCAATTATCGAGGCGGAGACGGACCCGTCTTCGCCGGATGATGGGCTTCCGCAGCAGGAAGCCCAAATCCACGGATAAGGAAGTCGAAAATGTAGTTTCGATCAATGCTCATACGGGTTCTAACATTTTCGTCTTTTCACCCTTTAGATGAAGAGCAGTTGAGGGAAAGGAGCGATCGAAAAAGGTAGCGCAAACTGTCGAGCTAAAGTTTCTACACATTTCTTTTGCGCCGGAGGCGCAGCGGATATTAGCCGGTGGTGGAGCCCGAGCGTAACCACCGGAAGCGAGTAGAGATATATTCCCGGCCCCGGAAGGGCGACAGACCGAAGCCGGTCTGTCGCCCTTCCGGGGCTCCCGCGGGTGATTTCGATTGCGTCCGGTGGTTTCTCCACCGGCTAATCTCCGGCGTCCGTCCGGGACGAAGATCAATCCCGGACTTGTGTAGAAACTTTAGCTGTCGAGTTTGCGCCGCTCGATCAGATTGCCATTCGCGGCGCTGACTAAAGTCACCTGCCGTCGCCCACCAGCACGAAACCCGCCCAGTAAAACGGATGGCTGGCGCCCGGACTCTTCATCAATTTCAAGGCCGCTTGCCGCAGCGCTTCGGCCTTGGTCATCTTCGCTTTCGACGGCGCTCTCAGGCGTTGATGAAAGCCGAGCATCAACTCGCGGGTGCTGTTCGATTCGACTTTCCACTGGCTGACCAGGGTCGATGGCACGCCGGCAATGAACAGCGCCCACGTCAACCCGATCACGCCCTCGCCCGCTCCGAATCGCCCGCGCGCCGTCTCGCATGCCGACAACACGGCGAGGTCGGCTTTCAAATCCAATTGCATCAATTCCCAGGCCTCGAGCAGTCCGTCTTCACTCTTGTCTCCCGGCGCGAGCGCGAGGTAGGAATACATCGGCGAGGCGTCGTTCAAAATCCCGTGTGTGGCGAAGTGGAGAACCCTGGCCTGCGCAGCCTCGGCCTTGAGGCGATCTTCACGCGCCTCCGCTCCAATGTAGACCTTGCTGCGGGCGCCGCCGTACAACTGGCCGAGCGCTTTGACTTCCTTTTCGGCTTCCGGCAGCGGATCGAGCTTTTCATCGCGCATCGTCAGCGCGGCGCGCTCAATCGTTTCTTTGCCGATGGCCGGATTACCGAGCGCGAGCAGGGGATAGCCTGGGGTTTCCGCTCGGGCGCCGGGCCGGCGTTTGCTCCTCTGCGCCTGCGTCTCGCGCAATACCGTCAGCGAGGGGACATAAGAGACGGCGCTCTTTTCAATCACGTAGCGTCCGTCCTCGTCGAGCAGCGCATGGAAAGGCAATTCCCAAAGCTTGTCGTCGGGCGCGATGACGAGACTCGATTTGCCGCTCAGCAATCCTTGAGCTGGCTTGAGCAGGAGGTCATAAAGTTTGTGAGCCGAAGCCCGGAAGCCGAGATCGCGGCCGGCTAACTGCTCGCGAAAGCTTTCGGTTTGCTTCGCCAGTTCAGCTCGTTTGATGGGTATCGTGTAGACCTGGAGTCCCGCTTCGGCCCGGCCTGCCGCCTTCGTGATCGCAAAGAGATAGGTCCGGTCATCGGCCACGACGTATTCGAGCAACGCGCCGGCGGCGCCCGGCAGCAATGTCTTAAGTTCTTCCGCTTTGATGATCGAGGCTTCGCCGCGATGCGTTTTCAGATCGGGATGCGCCACGTAGAGGCTGGTTTCGACGGCTTCGTATTCCAGCCGGGCCTTCTCGACGCTCGCCTTCAACTCAGCCATGCGCGATGAATCGGGTTTGTCCCGCAGCGCTTCACTCGTGAGTTGTGAATTGAGCGCGACCAGCCGCAGACGCTGATCTTCCTCAGTCTGCCGCTCCTGCGGCGAAAGCGATTTGCGGAGGCTGGCGCGGCCCGACTGAAGCGCGTCGAGCAGTACACGCGCCTTTGACCGTTCGGCGAAGCTCAGGGCCTCGGCGTAATCTTTTTGCGAAACTAGCAGTTCGATCATTCCGAGCCACGGGCCGTGTCTATTTTCAAGGAAGCTTTGCCGCTGCTGTTCGCCCCCCGCGACCTCCCGGCGCATAGATTCGATGGCGCCGATGGCGGCGAGGAAATTTTGGCGAGCTTGTTCCGGGCGTCTTAGCGCCAAAAGGGCTCGGCCGATGTCTTCTTGGGCGGTCCAGAACCATTGGGGATCATGGATCTCCTCGGCCAGTCTGGCGGCGCGTCGGCTGACTTCAAGCATCTCGGTATAATGGCCTTGATTCTGGTAGAGCTTACTGAGATTACTCAGTGATTTACAAACTCCCCGCCGATCGCTGGTCTCCTCGCGTAACCGGAGACTTTTCCGAAGGTTTTCCAGCGCAAGATCATATCGCTCCTGC
>WNFZ01000745.1_pt1 | contig 31473 bp, 31 predicted proteins | sample 5400081 | NCBI WGS metagenome assembly WNFZ01 (sample SAMN13153365, study PRJNA577476) | soil metagenome | isolation source: 80 cm soil or saprolite under grassland replicate 1 | place: USA:California | collected 2016-06-15 | reverse complement strand
GCGGAAAACGGCCCGTGGAAGTACAGGTTGTCAGAGATCTACTACACCCCAGAAGTGGATCTGGAAGTGGATGTATTACGCATCAGAGCTACGTTTGAGTAGCTGATCGAGTGTACCAATCTTGGTTGCTCCGATTTAGAATCAGGCGCCGACGGCAGAGGGAATTAATGTGGCTGGACGCGATCAGAGTCAGACCGAAGATATGGCCAAGCATGAAGTGCGCCGATTTTTAGGGGATGGACAGGCCGTGAATTATCGACCTCGATGAATTTCAATTTGCTGAGGCCCAGTTAGTGTTTCGCGATCCAGTTTATGAAGCGCAGATGGCAAAGGGAAGGGAAGCTGGCTCGTTTCTGGTCGACCAAGCACTTGAGGAGTGGCTGAATCGAAGAGGGATAAAATCGAAATTATCTGCGTGTAATGAGAGAAGGTTTCGTTTCCCTGCCGCCGACAATCAGATTGGAGACCTCTTGGGCCATGACTTTCAGCGCAGGAATCGTGCCTTGCGTTCTTGCAGCCGGGTGAGGTCCGTACAACACAGGTATCGCCAATGCCAGCGGCTTCACACCTTCGCTGGCGATCTGACCGAAGCACAAGATCAGGTCCGGCCCGTGTTTTTGAATGGCTCGTATGATGTGTTCGGTGTCGGCGGGATATCTACTACCAGAGAAGGCGCCAACCTTCGGGCTTGCTTCCTCCCAGATGATACCATTGCACAGATCGCCGAACGCCTTGCGCAAGCGCCGCCCGGTAAGGCAGCCCATGAACAAAAATCTGGCGATGAGCCGATTTCTCATATACGGGCGCTCGTCATACATTCGCTGGACCGCCCGGGGATCCTCAAACCATTGATTTTGGAGTATGGCTAATTTGACATTCTCCCACCGCCAAACGCTTCGCATTATGGCGGGGGATTCCTACGCTGAGCGCCGCCGCTCATCTCTCGTAGGCGTGACTTTCCCGGCGCCCGACCGGGTAGTTTTCAGCAAGTATTGACCCACCAATTTGATGTTAACCGCAGCGTTGATGTCCCGATCGTGATGGGCTCCGCATCTCGGACAGTCCCACTCTCGAACCGACAGCGGCAACTCGTCTAGCAAGTACCCGCATAACGAACACAACTTCGACGACGGAAAGAACGTATCCAACGCCAGATATGTTCTGCCGTACCATCCCGCTTTGTATTCCAGTTCACGGAATATCTCCCCGAACGCCGCATCAACGATGTGTTTCGCAAGATTATGATTCCGCGTCATTCCGGCTACGTTCAGTCCTTCGACAAAGATCGCTTGGTTCTCGCGTATGATCCTGGTCGTGAGTTTTTGAAGCGTGTCTCTTCGGGTGTCGCTGATTCCGGCGTGGAGTCTGGCGACTTCGGACCTGGCTTTCTTTCGATTGTTGCTGTCTTTGGCCTTGCGCGACAGGCGACGCTGAAATATCCGCAACCGCCTTTCCCGCCTGACCAATGGACGAGGGTTTTCAATCTTCTCGCCGTCGCTGGTCGTCGCCAGAGTTTTAATGCCGACATCTATGCCGACTTCGGCCTTGGTCTTCCTGAGCGGCTTAAGTTCGGTTTCAACGAGGATGCTGACAAAGTAGCGCTTGCTCGTATCCCGGCTGACCGTCAGGCTCAGCAACTTTGCATTATTGGGAAGTGGCCGGCTCCAGGAGACCTTGAGAGGTTCGTTTTGCTTGGCAAGCGTGATTCGACCGTCTCTGAGGGTGAAGGCGTTGGTGGTGTAGCGGGCCGACTGGCGATGACGGCGGGATTTGAATTTGGGGTATTGCGCCCGCTTCTCGAAGAAATTCGTGAAGGCATCATCGAGGTTGCGGAGTGATTGTTGGAGCACAACTGAACTGACTTCGACAAGAAACGCCCGCTCGGGTTCCCGTTTCCATTCAGTGAGTTTCAGGGCAGTGTCGTGATAGCCGACGGACCTCTTCTCCTGCCGCCAGGCGGCAGATCGGTATTCCAATGCTCGATTGTATACATAGCGGGCGCAGCCGAAGGTCTGGGTCAGTTGGGCCGCCTGTTCATCAGTGGGGAAGAATCTGTATTTGAAAGCCTTCTGGACTATCATGGCGCGCCTGCTTAATAGTGTTCAACATGTGCTAATGCCCGCGATGCCGAATTCATCTCCACCCGACCTTCCGCTATGGATGAAGTATTCTTCGGCGGGTTTAGATAAGCTTAAAAGCTGAACCTGAGGCCAGTCTCAACCTGTCTGGCCGGGGCGGACGCTGTCGGGCGTCCGAAAAAGGGAGATGTCATCACGCCAACAAAATTAGTTGGGTTGATGTGATTGAAAATGTTCGTGGACTGTAGATAAAAGTTGAACCTCCACTTTTTTTCCATCAGGCTGCGTTGGTCGGTTATGGCTCCAGGATCTCCGGGCCGCACGACAACACGCATTGTCCCAGTCCTAGCCGCTTCACTCGCCTTTCCAAAACCGAACGACCAGTTCAATCCCAGATTAAGATTCCAGGAGGCTGCGCCGCGGGCGCTGTTACGCGTCACCGCCGGCGGACGGTCATTAAACGCGGTGTCGCCGTTGTCGTCACGCCCGGTCGTAATGTTATAGGGGAGCGGAGACCCATAAAAGAAGGTTGGAGTCAGCCTCCAACCTTTAGAGAGCCTGAGACTCGTGGTTATCGCAAGACTATGACGCCTGTCATCGCTCGCAAAGCCGCGCTCGGCGCGAAGATTGAAATTATCAGCAGGCAAGCTGAGAGGGCCGTCAGCCTCATTGATCCTTTTGGATAGATCATAGCTGATCAGCCAAGACATCCGGTTGCTAGCGCCACTGTTCAAAGTCAAATTCAACCTGTGGCCGAAAGATCTCGCGGTTGATTCGATCTGCGCCACATTCCCGACGGCAGGGTCCGGCCGCCCGGCGCCTGGACCTGGCGCGTTTATATTGTGTCCACGGAATTGGTGGATACCCCGCTGGTAAGAATAGCTCGCCAACAGCGACATCCCCGAAGCGAGTTGTCTCTGAACCTCCATTGAGCTTTGAATGATGCGAGGGTTTCGCAAGTCCTCCGCGCGTTGTGACCGACCGGGCGGGAGAATAATTCGTGAGCCGCCGCTCGAGGGATCAGGGAATCCAGGATTCCTGATAACCAGACTCGTCCCACGCCGGCCATCGTCATTAAACAGCTCAGCGAGTGTTGTCGCCGCGAGCCAGTCATAAAAGACGCCCACACTGCCGCGAATGGTCGTGCGCCCGCTTTTGAAGGGCGACCAGCCGAACCCGAGCCGAGGGGCGAAATTATTCCCGTCATCCAGGTTGCTTTGCCACTCGTACCGCACTCCGTAAGTCAGCGTCAGGCTGGGGATGACTCTCCAATCATCCTGCCAATATGCGCCGATCTGGCCAGGAGAAAAGTCCACGGGCCTGATGCCCACGCGCTGATTGAAAGTAGCAGGCCGCCTGGCAAGAAAATCAGCCAGGTTGGAGAAGGTGAAAGAGCCATCCTGGTTGGAAAGATTGAGGGCGTGATAGCTTCCGGCCTCGACCAGGATGCCGCCGCGCATAGCATGGTGATTTAAGGCGAAGTCGACATCCTCGCGCGCCTCTATCTCGGCGAGCTTTTTATCGTATCGCGCCTGCGCCCCTCCGCCATAAAAAGCCCCCAGCACGATCAATCCCTGGGCCTCACTCGCCGGGCGCACGTAAAGATCCTGCCAATGGGCTTGCAGGCGAAATTCGTGGAAGGACTTGCCGCCAACAGCGCCTGTTTCCGCCACCTGCAATCTACAATCCGCTGAGGAGGAGGAAAAAGCACGGTCAGGCAGGCTGAAATCGCCGACTCCCAGGTTGTCGGCGCGTGACCCGACGCGGATAAAGTTCACCCTCAAATCGTGGGCTTTGCTCAGAGTGTGATTGGCCCGCGCTGAAACATAGAGGTTCCTGGAAAGTTGGCGCGCGACGCCATTGAAGTCGCCAGACGGCAGCGCCGCGACTATGGTCTTCGAGTTGAAAGCCTGCCTGCCGTCCGCGACCAGAATGAGCGAAGTGCGACCGGGTTCGAGCGGGACATCGAGAGTGGCCTCGAATCGCTGCAAACCTTCCGGAGCTCGGAAGGGAGCAAACGCGTTGCGCGCATTCAAAGCCCAATTGCGGAAACCATAACCGAGGGAGCCATGCCAGGCTCCGGCGCTGGGTTTGGTCGTAATTTCCACAAACGCCGCGCCGACCTGATGATACTCTGGCGCGAAGGCGTTACGCCTGATCCTGATCCGGCGGATCTGGGACTTTGGGGGTATTCTTCCGCCCCCGAAACCGTCCACCAGGATGATCGGGCCCGGCCCGGCCAAGCGCTCCAACTCGGCTTTCAGGTCTTCTGGGTCATCGGGCAAACTGGCGATCTGTTCTTCAGTGAGAACAGTCGAGAAGGTATCAGAACGTGGGTCAGTGCGCTTCTCACGCTCACTTTGGCTGACGACAATTTGCTCTTCGATCCGAGCGACCTCCAGACGGATGGTGACGCGCCTGCTCCCGGTTCTCAGCGTGATTTCCCGCTCTTGCGGCTCGAAACGCTCCGCCTCCACTCGCAGCAGGTATTTTCCTAAAGGCGGCTTTGGGAAAACGGCCATGCCCCCTTGATTTGTCAATATTGTTTGCTGAAAACCTCCACCGCCTTTAAGACCTACCTTAGCCGAAATGATGGCGGCTCCGTCTGGGTCAACTACCGTAACTATCAAGGGGGCTTCGTCGGCCTGCTGAGCAAAGCCCGAAGCTGAGGTGATGGCTAATATAACCCCCAAACAGAAGGCTTTGGTATATGAACGATAGGCTTGCATGCTCATCGCTTCGGGGACAACTTAACGAATCTACGGAGCCAGCGGGTCGTACCCTGCCCACTCGTAGACGCCAGGCTCTCCCGTGTTAAATCCATTGCTTGGTCAATCGCCTGACGGGCCAACTCCAAATATTGGTTATGATCATCGCCGTCGTAGTCTCCCAAAATATCGTGAACGTCGAAGCGAAAATCTCCGGCTGCCATGTCCAGTATAAAGTTAAGTCTTTCGGAGTCGGTCCGGCTCATTTCCATATCTGATAAACGTTACCTCTTGCTCCAACCATTATCTCTTTCCCGTCTTCGCCCCCGACCATTTATGTACGTCAAAATGGTCAGGAGGGAACTCAGGGTTGAGCTGGAAATTCTTAAGTTCATACTCCGTAACGATTCTATCCGCCTGTTCATACTTTATCCGATGTGGCAGTGTAACTCCGCTCTCCGGCTTAAAATCATAAAATCGGAGTGTTATCTTGGCGCCCGCCCTGGGCAACCGCTCACGCCCCCCGCCCGGAGTCACTCTGACGACTCCTCCAGAGTCTGGAAGAGCAGCCATTATTATGCGGAACTTGGTTTTATCGACGAAGAGGCGAGCAGAGAAAGCGTCAGGCCCTGTGACATCAATTACATATGCCTCGCCATCAGTAGCTTTGGCTTCGCCCGCGAAGGCGTAGGTGAGGGGGAAAGAGCGGGCGGGCGGAAGGGCCAGACGCATAAGCGCAATAGCTTGTTCTCTCCGCATGGCCTGAAGATGCTTGGCTCGATCATCATTCGAGGATTTACCGCCAGTTCGGATTACTGGAATCTTACTGCTTGAGGTCTTCAGATCAGACCAACTTTGATCTCCATTCAACACCTTGCAGGTATTAACCTGCCCCAGGTCTGTTAAGTCGCGCGTACTTCTGACCAACATTTTATCGGGCATCTCCAGGTCTAAAACGCTTTCTCCGGTGTCTTGGACGTCATTCGCCCTTTGGTGGCGGGTTTTCGATCCTATCGACAAGCGTTTAACACTTGCCACATCAATTTCACCATAGGTCGCCTTCCTCACTTTGGCTATTATTTCATCCGCTCGCGCCTGTTTATCGGACGTCTGGGCCCCTCCGCCCGACAAAGGATAAGTAAGCGCCTCAGGCAGATTCGAGACAAGCAGAAAAGGCGTCGAAAAGGCGAAAAAGAAAAGTATTCGGCGAAATGTTGTTGTATTCATCTAACTCCTCCGATGGATACTCCACCTGTAATCCACTAAATTCAGGTGGAGAGGAAATCGAGATTGCGGGCGGATGCCCGCGATTAACCCGCGGTTGAATATCCGTCGGCTTGGCGCAATGTCCGGCAATGACGATAACTGATGCCCTGGATCGTTCCCTGTCCGGTCACGACGTTGAAACTGCCGCTGCTTCTGACCGCGACCTTCCCGACGTAGATGCCTTGTTTCTTTCCATCCAGGACAATAGCCCTGACGAGATCTCCGGTGCGAAAGCCTTTGACCGTCCGAGATGCTTTGGCCGACGTGCGTGGAAAACCATATTTATCCATCCTGCACACCTGCCTCGAATTGTGACCGACTGCCTTGATGCGCAGCGGTCTGATATTTGCCGTATTGAGCTTCTCGGGTGTGCTCCTGCCCACACAGGCCGCGTCAATCCAATGTTCTTTTGGTAGGCCTCTACGGGTCCGGTTGAACTTCGTCAGTCCGCCTGAACCGGTCTCGACCAGCATCCCACTGCACTTGAGCCGATTGAGAAGCGCCCACCTCGTCGAGTTGACGGCCGCTGCGTCCTTCAACGGCTCCTTTGCCCGCGCTTTGATCGGCGAGAAATCGATGCCACGCAGCTTTGAATATTCTCCGAGTGATAGATTGCTTTTCTCTTCGTTGTGTTTGCGACAAGCGCAGACGAGATTACTGAGGCGGTTCGATCCCCCGCGTGAGCGAGGAACTAAATGGTCAACGTTCAAGACCTCATCGCAAGGGCTTTTCGCGCCGGCGTAAACACATCTGTGGTTAAATTTGATCAGCACATACTCCCGCATTTCAAAGCCTTGAAGCTCACCTTGTTGATACTCGACGCCCTCTATCTCGTGGTTTTGCATCAACTGCGTGTCGAATCTGGCCAGCTCTATCGCTATCCCCTTGATCGGATATGCGCGGGTGAGTCTTCGTGTCCAGGTATGGACGTTCTCGACCCGGCTCCGGAGTGAGGGGGGTAGCCATCCATTCGGACGCCTGCGGTTGTCGAACCGTGGCTTTCGATACCGGGTCTTCCGGCCGCGCCGATTGCGCCTGACGGCCCGGCGCGCATCGAGGCGCTTCTTAATGGCCTCTCCACGATGTTCTATTTCGGCGGCGAAGACGACCTCGCCGGATTCCTGATCGACGATGGCGATCCCGGTAGTCTTCGATCCGGGATCTATTTTGAGTCGAAGATCAGGCGTGGAGGGATCTTCGACTTCTCGTTTGAGAATGATTGTGAAGGGGCGGGGCTGAAAGACCGAGGCCTTGCCCCTTTTCAGCAGTAGACGGGCGCGACGGGGCGTGGTCGGCGCCAGCGGCTTTCTGGTTGTGTCCAAAACGGGAACTTTCATATTAACGAAGGAATCTTTCGATTCTGGCCTGACGTTGCCGTCAGGTGATGTTAGCCTCGATAAGGTTATGTCCGGTTTTTGCCGGTTCGTACTCGCCGTACCTGTCGCACTGGCCGACTACCCGTAGCGGCCTGTTTAACGACAGCGCACAGGGCCTGGGACTGGCTATCGCATCCCAGGGTGTGATCACGGACATAACGTAGCCCGATGATCGGAATCGCTTCCGATCCTGGCCGAATCTGGTCAACCAGGCTTGCTGGCTATCCAACAAGCCCCCACTATGAGCCTGATGGATTTGTGCCGTCAGGATTTAGTGGCGGGTGGTTGACCTGCTGGAAATCTCCTCAAATTCCTTTATGAACCTCGATTTTGCTTCGGGAGTGATTGGTGTCCCAGTCCATACTTGTTTCACCACGCCGTTATCCAGGTATATTTTCATAGGCGTGGATTTCACTTCAAGCTGACGTCGAAGAAAAGAGCCCTCATCGTAGAACAATGGCAATTCAGGAAACTTGTATTCAATATTGTCAACAGTGGCTTCTGACCAAAATAGCAGCGCCCCGTAGAAGCGTATGTTGCGGTATTTAGCGATCACCGACTTAAGAAACTGTCCGTCCTTGAGGCAGGGTTCGCACTCCGTGCTTAACAGGACGAGAATCACTTTTCCATGTCGCAGCTCATCATCCTTAAGAGGAATGCCGGACATACCGACCAGCCTCGCATCAGGGAGGGGCTTGTCGATGATCTGAGGGTTGTAGCTGCGTCGGGTAACTGGCGGCCCTTTCGCATGATGCCTGTAGTGTGCAACTAAGATATAGCCGCCTACTACTGCAAGCGTTATTAAACCACATATTAAAAGGATCCATCTCGATTTACGCCATTTCGTATTGTGCCAGTTCATAGGTGATTGAGAGAAGCGCTATTTTCCCAAGCGGGATAGGGGGCGGCGGCTTCGTCATACGCCATTTGTTATAGTCGGGTGCAAACCAGCCCTTACTCAATTGGACATTTGGCGATTCCCCTCCAATTACAAATGGCGTATGACGAACAACCGCGTTCTGATTCAAACCGCCGTTCTGATTCAAACCGCCGTTCTGATTCAAACCGCGATCGGTTTAATATTCGATTTGGAGAGTGCAGGTATAGAAGCACTGCTCACTCCCGTCTTCGTAGACAATCGCCAGATCGAGCGTACATTCTTCGTAGCAGGTAGGACACTCGTTACTACCTTGATAATAAACGGGGTCGCAATCACTAGCTAAAGCCGCCCCTGCGATTGAGGCAGTCAGCAGCATTGCAAACAACAGAGTCATGGCTTTACTTTTCAGAAACCTGAACTTGTTCATGCTTTTCTCCTAGTATTCGTATGTGGAATTGATGTTTTCGACGGCAGGCGTTGGATCGAACGGACATTCCCGGCGCCTGCCGTCAAACCAAGTTTCAACGTCGGCGCCTATGTTAGACGTATTTACGTCTTTAATCAACAAAATTTCACCCGAGAGCCGGCCTACTCGCCGATGGAAAGAATTGAAGGCCAGAGACGCTGCAGCATCTCTGGCCTCATGTCCAAACACAATAACCACTTAACGAAAAAGTCTTTTGGAGAAGACTTCAGGATGTGACACAGACTGAAAACCGCAATCTGTACTACATCATGGTTTTACATCTTAAGGGCAAATACATCCCCTACTGAGATGAAGCATTGCTAGCAGCCGGGCCAGAAAGAATCAATCCTTTATTCAACAGGATCGTCACTTCCACGCGGCGGTTCTGTTTCCGGCCATCCCGTGTAGAGTTATCGGCCAAGGGCTTGGCCGCGCCATATCCGAACGGGGTAATTATGCGGAGGAGGGGAATGTCATGATTCTCGACCAAGTATCGCTTCACAGCCTCAGCTCGGCGGCTGCTAAGTGCGCGATTAGCAGCCTCACTGCCGTCGGCCGACGCGAAGCCGGTCACCTGAATGAGGTAGCCCTTTTCGTCCTTAGCCTGCGCTGCAATTTCGTCGAGAATTGCTTTGGCTTCAGACGAAAGCGCGGCGCTGTTGCCAGGGAAGTTCACTGCGACGTTCTGACGTGGTTCGTAATTGTCGATTTGTGAGATCCGATCGTTGGTGGCCTGGATGTCGGCGGCGTTCGCTTCAGCGGCGGCGAGCGCTCGATCGGCGGTCTCTTGAGCGGTCTTGGCCCCGCCGCTCCGCGCGTTGGCGACGGCGGCCAATTCTTCGATCTGGCCTGACAGACGCTCGGCGTTTTCCTCGGCGGCGGTCAGCCGGTTCTCAGCTCTATCCAGACGCCCTTCGCCGTTAGCCACACGCGTTTCAACGGGCCCCACAACTGTGTCGATAGAGCGCGCTACGCGGAAATCGCCCTTGCTAAAGTTGATCTTCTCGGCGACCCACCCGCCCGGGCCGCCGCGGGCAGAAACCTCAACTTCAAGTCCTCGGGGCAAGGCAGTTAACGAATTGGCCTTCTTCTTGGGGATCTTGGTCGCTGGATTTACGCTCACAGCTACGTCTGACCCCTTGACGTCACGGATGATCACCTTGTCGCCTTCGAGGCTTACGATAACTCCCCTGATCTTTTGTTTCTGCCCTAGCCCCACACGACTCACTGCGGTCCCGTTTCCCTGTGGTTGCGCGATCGCCGGCATGCACAGCGCGAAGGCAGTTAACAAGCTTGATAACAATGACAACAACGTTACATTTCTCATATAGTCTCCTCACTATCATTAAAGGGCCATTCAAATTCAAATTTGGATTCAGCCTCGCCGCTCTGCTCAATGGGCGCACAGCCCTGGCTGATTCCCAAGTCCTCAAGCAAATCTTCAAAACCGACCAGTTCAAGCGATCGATTTCCTGCTTTCAGTTGATCGGCGGCCTCCAAATTTTTCACCGAGCTGAATTCATGGCGCGGGACGAATCCAGCCGCCACTTCCCCCTGCGCCATGAACTCGAAGCAAAACGGGACGACCATCCCGCCGTATTTCAAATAACCGCTCAGATCAGGCAGATTCGAGATCTCCTCCTTACTCACCAGCGGTCGACGCCCCACGTAAGACGAATAATTGATCGAATCGAATTCTTGGCCGCCGACGCTTGCGGTGGCTGTTCCCAGCAACCTCGACAGCCACTCGGCTGAGTCTGGCTCGTTACAACGCAACACGATTTTATAGGGGGGAGAGGAGAGCATTGTTGACGCCGCGTTGCGCCCATAACGATCATCAATCTGATGTTTGTTTTGTGTTGCCAGAATTGTGTTGACGCCGAATTTCCGGCCTTCCGTCAGGACCCTTTCGAGCGTCGGCAGGCATGTCAGGGAGTGAACTCCGTCCACGATTAACTTGACCGGGTGTTGTCTCCCCCACGCGTCGTCGATCGACATCAGACGTCTCATCAGCAGGTCAAGATACGCGGCATAAAGCGGCCTCAATTGTTCTTCCGCTTCCTCAACCGAGGTCAAAAAAATCCAGCCATGCCTGTTCGATACCCACTCAGTCAACGAGAATATTGATTCGCATTCTTTTGCCTGCGGTAAGAGCCGCATCGTCTTCCCGAGTGTGGCGAGGCTGCCAAGGACGCCGCCCCTTTGGTTGGGCGCCTTCGGCGCAATGTAGTTCGCCAACTCTGTCTTCGCGCACATCCGGTCGATCGCTTCTTCATCCGCTAGCCACTCGACCAGCTGCGTCGGAGTCGGCTCGAATTCCAGCATCCGCGCGAAGATGTCGCGCGAAGCATTAAGGAAGAATGCTCCAGCCTTCTGGATCCTCTCGGCGTTACGCCCGGGGAAGAAGACCTCGGCCAATAACTGATAGTCCGTTCGATATTTTCGCTCAAAGACGGGTGACCAGAATGGGCTGCGCTTGTCCAACGGGTTAAGAATCACGTCACCCCGCTCGGGGCGATAGTGGCTTTTGACGAATTCGCGCGCGGGGTCGTAGATGACAGCCGTCTCCGACTCACGCTGTGCGATTTGCTCCAAAAAGTGGTGGATGATCTGTGATTTTCCGCTCCCGGTATCCCCTAAAATCAGGATTCCTTGCGCCTCATCACTGCGCCTCATTCGCAGCTTCCAGGCAGACTCGCCACCCTTACCCGGTTTTTTTGCGCCGCCTTCCGTCCCCATATTTCTTACGGCCAAAGTCAGACCATCGGCATCGCTCGCTTGCCTGTCATACTCGCCGGGATCAACCAGTCTATTTCCTCTCATTCTCTTTCGCTCCTGGCGCTTTTGTGTGGAACAGCCCCAACAACCCCCAAATCCGAATTAAGGCGTTAAAGTTTCAAAGTCCGTAATTACGTCTACGAATAAATGCGGCGTTTGGATTCTGAGGGTCGGGCCTGGCGCCTGAGCAACCAGGGGTGGGAAGGCGCGGAATTACCCCCCGCAGAGCAGGGGAGCCAATTGCGAAATATTTTTCCTCTGGGGTATGAAGCCTTGGCTAAGCTGCGGTCGGCTCAGATCAATAGTGGCCTCTTGGCCACATCGCATCTGACCCTATAAAGGTGGAGCATGAAGACGGGAAGGTCTCACCGAACTGATAATGTCATTGAGCGCCGGCTGGCCGAAGGGAAGGGAAAAGGCGTGGGCGTTGATTATAAGCCCTGGCTACAAGTGGAGGATACTCCAGCTAAAATCGCTCCCTTTTTGCTAAAAACCTCACCCCTGCACTCATGTGGCTTGTTGCGCTACTCTCAGAATCCAAACGCCGCATTTATTCGTAGACGTATTTACAGACTAAGGCGTGTCGCCATAATTGGCTCGTTATTTGAACACCGAGCGCCGGGGCTTTATCACAATACCGCTGTTGTGATCGATTACTTAACTGCCGTTAATAAGCAGTTAAACCACACTTAACAGGCCAAGGTCGTACAGGCCGATCTGAGTCCGGTCGTAAACCTGATCCGCGACGCGCAGCTCAATGAGCGCGCCATCGACGCCATCAACTCGCTCAACCGCGTCGACTGTCTGTTTACCCAGTAGTTGATGGTGGCTGGGGTCAGACTAAACGAACAGGATCAGCCTGCAAAAGAAGAGGAAGAGCCGATCCTAGTCGTTAGACCCATCATCAGACCCGGCGGCTTCCTTCGACAGTCGGGGGAAGAATTCAAAGCAAATCTATCGGCCTGGGAGAAAAAGTGCCCGACTTTGATGATGCTTGTTTACTCTTCACAGATCCTGGGGTTTCTGATTGTCTTGTACGGCGCCGCAGTTGGCTCAGCGCCGGATGCTCTCATCGGCTTCTTTATGAACTACATCGGTTTTCTCTCGTACGGTCGACTGGGAATCACAAAACCTTAGCTGCTGGCTTGACCGGGATTTTCGAGAATAGACTGGGCGCATGAACCATCAGACAGAGACTAAAAATGATCTGCGCAATCTCAACATTCGATTGTTCCGCAATCTGGCGCCGGACTACTTGCAAAACCTGAGCGGGCTGCTCTCTCACAAGACTTTTCCTGCAGGAGTGACGTTGATGACGCCTGAACAACCAGGCGAGGCCGTCTATTTCATTCTGAGCGGCACGGTCAAAGTCCACATTGACCAGGAGGACGGCAGTCAAGTGATTGTGGCAATTCTGGGGCCGGGCGAGATCGTTGGCGAGATGAGCGCGCTCGGTCAGACGATTCGCTCCGTCAGCGTTGTGACAATGAGAAGCTGCCGGGTGCTCCGGATGGACTTGGAGACGTTCCAGAGCTGCCTTCTCAAATCGCCCGAACTGACCTACAACTTGGCCTGCGCCCTGGCAGAGCAGCTGCGCCATGCCAACGAAAAGATCGAAACGCTCGCCACCTTCAGATCCTCGTTTGGCGGAGGTGGGGACTCGATGTCTTTGAGCAGGCGGGCGGTCTCCTGGGCTGACAGTTTGAGAATCGATGGGAACAAAGGCGACCCATGACGACAATTCTTACGGAAATGGGCCATTTCAATCAGCAAGGGCCTGGGGCGAGCTGAAGGAAAGAGAAACGTTTCATTCCTGCGTCTGATAACGAACAACCAAAAACCTTCTTCGGACTGGCCAAATGTCACCGGAAGCATAGTTTGTCGTTTCACTTTTAGCCCTTTTCACAAAAACGAACCTAAAACATGGTATTGCATGGTTGCGTCTTCGTTGTATATCGGATAAAAAACGGCGTCTGGTCCGGAATCCATAGCGAAAGTAGAAAAGAAGAGATGATGCGGAGAATTTTGTCATCGGCTTTTTTGTGCATCTTCGTTTGCGCGGCGTCCGCCGCGTCGCAAACGAGTGAAATCGATAAATTACAGGCAGAGGTCGTGCGGCTTTACCAGGAGAAGAGGTTCAAAGAGGCATTACCGCTGGCCGAGCAACTGTTGAAATCATGCGAAGGGGCGGCCGACAAAGATGGTAAGCTGACCGAGAGCGCCCTACTGAATTTAGCAAGAATCTATTCCGAACTTGAGCAATATGGCCAAGCAGCAGAGTGCTATCGTCGCATACTGAAAATTCAGGAAGCGGCACTTGGCGGCGACACAAAAGAGCTGGTTCCCACATTGTCCGGTCTGGCTGTTGCCGATCAGGATTTGGGGCAATACAGTGATGCGGTTATCGCTTTGCAACGCATAATTGGCATTCAAGAGAAATATGCGGGGAAGGATAGTGCGGAAGTCGCCCAATTTCTGTTGTTAGGCGCCCACAGCCTGCGGCAAGCCCACAACCGACCAGATGAAGCCATTCAATATGAGCGGCGCGCTCGTGAAATTCACATTGCCCGCGGTTTACCATGCCCGCTCTCCAGCGGTGTTTCTGTGTCATCTATTATATGTGCAATGGTGCTCGCCACAACGAAGACACGTACCGGCGCGTCCGGTTGAACGAATAGAAAGCGCTTCCCTACTCATCTCGACAGCAAAGTGCCACGATTGAATTTCGAGGGCCGCGTGTGCGGGCGCGGCGCCCCGACCCAAAGCACAATGAGGAGCGTCACGATTGTATGCCCGGGAAACGTGTGAGCCGCTGCGCGAGGCCGTAGCCTTACGAGCGACTCCCGCCGCGCCGTACTAGGAGTGACCTTGCTATCCCACATGGCCTGTCGCTCGGGCGTAACCCAAGTCTACGATGATGCGGTCATCCACCGGGCGGGTGCGCAGCACGCCCGTCACGCGGCACCCACCGCTTTCGAACTTAAGCTGCTCCACCGGCGCTCCACCCACCGTGATCGCTGGTGGCGTGATAGCCGGCCGTAGCCCGAATCCCTCAATCACCACGTCGTACTGGCCCTTCTGGACCTGCGTCACGGCAGCGCGATCTATACGCACTTGCGGCTGGCAAGAGGCGAGAAGTTTCAGCCGTTCGTGCCATTTGCGTGCGAGACCAATCATCTTATCCCCCTTGTCCCTTACGTGCTGAACTCGATATCGTCAACCAGGATGTGGCCAGTGGGCCGGGCCATGAATCGCAGCGTGACGGAGCGGATGGCGTTCAGGTTCAGCGCCGGATTGGCCGCCAGGAATGCGTCGAGCGGCAGGCGCACCGTCCGCATCATGGACAACACCCTGGGGGCAGCATCCGGGTAGGGAATCCGGGCTACCGATCCCAGCCGGACCACCGCCTCTTGCACTCCGTCAGACAGCGCCACGAACAGGTCAGCCGGCAACGCCGTGGGGTTCAGCACATCGTCACGGAAGAACTGTGCGAGCCGCAGTGAGATGACGTCCGTCGGCATACGCGCGATGCCGCCAGTCTCGCTTCGGTATTCGGCAAGAGGCCCGTTCCAGGCAAACCGCAGACCTGCGGTGCTGTGCGGCGAGTTTGGAATTTGTGAGTGTTGCTCGTCCTCCCAGTAAACGACTTCGGCGCCCGCCGCGTTAGCCGCCTGGCTCTGGGAGTTGACGGTTTTGTTGAGCGGAGCCTCTTCCGCCACGCCGGCCTGCGCGTCGGCGTCGCCGAAGTTATCCAGCACCTCACGCGGCTGCCGCGAGTGCGAGGTGTGGATCGCCAGATGCCGAACGCTTTCGGGCAAGACCGTTCCTTCCATGTAACCGCGGTACGCTTGGCGGCCGAACAGCGACTCCTGAAAGAAGGCATTAATTAGGCATTGCGCCGGGCGTTCGTGTTCCTCGCCCGGCAGCGCCAGGTCCTGCAGCATTGCCTCTCCGAAGTCGCCGGATTGCACCCACAGAGGGTTGAACGGGTTGTGCCGGAGGCCGTATACCCAAAACAGCGTCTTGTCGCGCTCCGCGCGGTCGTAGATCTGCATGCCGCCACGACTTGAGGCTGTTACGTCGAGCGAGCCGAAGATCTGCATGTAGCGACTCCCGGGGAACACCGTCTCGGGATGAAAGCGCGTAGGAGCGATGCTCACGACGCCGCGGATCCCGAAGCCCCGACCTTCAGATACGTTGAGGAACTGGGCGAGCGCCACTGCCTCGCCTCCCATGGAATGTCCTACGAGGCCGATCCGATCCCTGTCGATCGCGTCTCGCGTCATGCCGAAGTTCTGCAGCTCGTTAATAACTTGGAGGATGACTTCCGCGCGGGCGAACTGCTGCGGGGGGTTCCCCCCCGAGGAATAAGAGTTCAGCACCCGCAAGTCGATGCTGTACACCACCATGCCAGAGAGCACCAGATGACGCGCCAAGTAGCCGTAGCCTTTAAAGCTCTCCACCATCGGATACCCGGAGAGCGGGTCGTCGCCGGGATGCCAGCCGTGGGCGATGATTACTAATGGAGACCGGCCTGTGCTCGGCGACTTAGGCATGTACAGCTGGCCCAGTAGCGCCATGGGGAAGCCGCCGCCGTCGGACACCGGCGGTACAGCGAAGTCGCCCAGGGGGACGGTGGTCTCCGTAACGTCGGTGGACAGGGATCTCCCGCACGGGGAGAGAATGGACCCGACGCGCGGGCCAGTCGCTATTTGGCCACACAGGCGCACCCGGGGGATTGCAACGTGCTCCCCCACCGGCCCGGGGAACTTTGAAATCGGAACGCGCACGACCGGCTCCGCCGCGTCCAGCTCGCCAATGATCCGGCCGTCCTCCAGAAGGATCGCGACGTGCGCGCCGGGTGTCACTCCACTCACCCAAACCGCTCGGTCATCCACCGCCAGAGGTCCGAGGATGCGCGGGTCGAGTAATTCGCCGAGCGGGAGCACCCCCACGCCGTTGGACTCCGGGCCTGCCCTCCCACCGACCCATTGCTTGGCGGAGACCGTGCGGCCCGCGGCCAGGGCCGGCGCAACCGGGATCGTGATGCTGTTTTCCAGGCCGGCCCAGCGCAGGCCTACCGGTACGCCATCCATGAACACGCGTACCAAGGCGCCCGGGTGCAGGTTAGACACCTGAACGGCCTGCCCGCACACATACAACGGCGGCACGATGACGGGCGCAAGAATGACCGGCGGAGCGGGCTGCACAGTGACCGGGTCGGACTCCATCGAGAAGTCACACAGCGTTTGCACCACCGTGACGATATTGCCGGCGACAACGGGAGCGCCAAGCCCGATCTCCTGTTCGTCGCTCGTGGGCCGGGGGCCGAATTCCTCCGGCGTAGCGCCCGGATAGGCAGCGATGCGGATCAAAAGCGTCGCGCCGGCAATCTGGTTCGCCACCCGGATCACCTGATCGCCGTCGATGAGCGGCTCCAGCACCTCCGGCTTGATGCGCTCGTCGGGGGGTATCACGAGTCTCCACTGGGTCCATTGACCCACCTCACTGCATGGGTTGGCGTCGTAGAGCGACCGCGCGCGTACTCGCTCACCTACCACCAGGGGGCGAAGTACCTGAACATTACCCCCGCTCCAGCACGAGCACACATTCCCAAGATCGTCGCCACTGTCCGACTCGAAGGCGATGCGTGTCCCAGGCGTGGCGCGCGAGATGGGAATCCAGCTCTGGCAGCCGAAGATGGGGCCGGAAAACACCGGCCCGGCCGGACCAGACAGCCGCATCAGCTCACGCTCCGCCCATGGCCCCACCGCGTCGCAGACTACCTGGCGCGCAGTCAGGTTGGCGATTCGTTCACCCTCGAGGCGGCGTAGATCTATGGAAACACAGGCGTCACCGTGGCGGTCGGCCACGCCCGCGCCGACGAGCACATCACCATCGAGGCGTACATCAAGACCCGCTCCCGGCGTAGCGTGCGTTACGAGCACGCACTGACTGCATACACCGATCCTCTCGGGAAGGCTTGGAGCCGCTTCAGGCGGCACGAACGCATTTTCTACAGTGACGGGCGGCGAGAACGGCGTGAATCCGGCGCCCACGTCCTGCCTAGCGCGCACGACAGCGCCTGCGGTGAGGGGCTGCACGTTGAAGTTACGGCTAGCGCCCGCGACCGTTGCGGTCTGGACAATGGCGTCCACGTGCAACTCGACCGTCGCGCCGGGGACAACGCCGTCTATAAACACGCGCGTGCCGCAACGCGCTAACCGCTCATGGACTGTAGGAGGAAGTGTGATGGACATGGTTGACTCCTACTTCCCTGCCTTTAAGAATGGCTTGCGCGATATCGCATGCGGACCATGCTGTGGGGGTACGGGTCCGATTGATCGACGTGTTACAAGCCGGTCTCAGGGCCTACCACGCAAGCGTCTGGCCTATACCTGCACGGACTCAGCGCGAAGGTAAGCAATTGCTACGCCAGAAACCACATCTGGCCGATCCCCCCTGGCTGAAGCGATCTCCATCGCCCTGCGGCGGCTGCGCCGCCTGCATCTGGCTGATAACCTGCACGGGCTCAACACTGATTTCCCAAGGGCTACGGTGAAAAAAGGGGCGTCAAGTCTTGAAGGTTCGCGCCAATTTCACTTTTCAAAACGCAAAATGAACGAAGTCCGGCGAAAAGACCGTAATCAATTGCTACGGAGGAATCTACGAGCCGAGGAAGATCCATGGCAACGAAGTTATTGGCTAAAGTTGATCCCTTCGGCCTGCGCTAGCTTGACAAATTCACGACGTTGAGACATCAACGAATTCACTTTCCAAGGCATCTTCTTTCCCTCTTTTCGGGAAAGAATAGCCCTCTGAATAGTGTTACCTATGTCCCCGAACGTCTGTTACCCATGTCCCCGGTCTATACACAAGTACTGGAGGCATCCGGAAGTCCGATTCACCCGACTGAGAGGGGTTGGAAGTGTTTGAACGAAAGCGGTCTTGCTGCGTTCATCGACACCGAGAAGAATGATCTTTTAGGGGTTCCGGGAGAAATTTTGATTCTTGTTATGGTAGCAGTGGCGAAACGCAGCCGCCCACTAAAATTAAAGGGGTTATGATTCCGGATCTCTCTAGCAGCACCCCAGAATGGCTGCGCAGTGGATCCGCCGACGGGATGCCAGGTTAACTTCGTTATGGTGGAGGGCGCACCCAAACCTCTCAACGGGGAAGGCACTGCACTTCCAGAAGCGGCGCCTCGCTCGTCGAGTTGACACAGCGACACTATGCGACTTTTCGCGACAATTAGTCTGGATCTTCAGTCGGCTGGGCCATGCCGAGCCATGGCCGAGTCCGAACCGTTGGTCATGACTAAAGTGCCGCCTTAACCCGATCCTGGATCGCCTTGATCCACCAGTCCGGCTCGAATTTGTACTCGATCTTGCCTTGGTCCTGAGGGGCGGGCTCTGGCGAGGCCCCCTCAAGCACCGTGTAGAAGGCGCCCGATCCCTGCACCGTGCCGCTCGCCACGCCGAGTGACACCCCGTACTGGAACGCCAGGGCAGGCGTCTTTCCTTTCATCACTGGAAGCGATCCCCACACCGAGGGCAACCCCGAGACGGATTGGTTAGACGTACCAGAGAGCGGGCCGAGGTCCACCTGCAACGGGTTCAACCCGACAACCTCGGCGGTTACCAGGAAAGGGTTGTCGGTCACGATGTCCGGCGTACCCCCAATCCAAACGAATTGTGAGTAATACCCACTGTAGTCGTCCACTCGCCAGAAGTCCGTGAGCCCACAAACTCTGAACCGAAAGTAGAGTTCTCCGTCGAAGGGCGCCTCGGGCAGGTTGATGGAAGCCGCAGAGGCGGTCACCCAATACTTCGGCTTGTGCGGATCGACCTCACCGCTGTCAGTCGCTAAGAAGCTGTAGCGGATGCTACCGGGGAAGCCGAAGGATTCTTTGGGGTCGAAGTCTTCCCGGCTTATGCGGCCCGAGGTCCCTGCGGTTCTGGGCGTCCTCTCCCAGCCGGGGCCGAAGTAGGGCATCCACACCGTCGTCCAGGGGCCGAAATGCGCCGCCACGCTCAACACCAAGGAATCGAGAGGCCGGGGCCTGACCTCGCGCTTCAGCATCGCAGTGGCTTTGCGTCCTTTCAGCAGCTCGGCGCGGCGCTTGAGCAGTCCATCGACGTAGTCGCTGATGGGCGCGTCAGGTTCCCGCTTCAGCTCCGGAATCCCCCTCAGCTGCGCGGCGATCACGCTCAGCTCGGCTTCGGCCCGTTGGGCCTCGATCAGTTGCCGTACGGCGTCTTCGGGCACCGGGATGCTGCTGCTCGCAGGCCCGGGCGTCGGTGCTTGCTTCTGTCTTCCGCCCATGTTGGCGTCCTCCTTCTGGTAACATTAAAACGAGCATTGAATAATCTCGCACTTACTGGGGTTGAAGTCCCGCATTTCAAGGCAATGGATGATGTGCCAGCCTTTCTGGTCACGCCCTGATTATGCGCAGTAAAATAACAATGAGAGTCCGGCCAAGAGCACGTTCGCCGACTTTGCTTCACATAATCCTGAACCGAGCATAACCTTACAAAAATTGGCCATTTCAATTTATTACCTCCGAAAGACTGTCAGAAGTGATTGATCTGAAAGAACCCACAGGCGGCCCCAGAACTACCTGCGATTGCAACGCACATTCGATCTGATCACAATCTCGGCGGGTTGGATTTGGCGAGCTTTTTGAGAATCGCCTCTACCGTTTGTCCGGCGGCTTTTTTGAGTTGTCGGTTAACAATTGAAATTGCCTCGCGCACTTCAGGTCGCGTTGCGCGGGATTTCAACGACTCAAGGAACTCAATACCGTCCTCTACGTCGCCGGCGCTGACGGTGGCCTTTTTCCTCGCCGCCGACAACTTCTGAACCCGTGATAATAGGCTCATGGCTCGCTTAGTAAGCGCCTTATCGGAAAGTACCATCCCAAGCAGCTCAGCTTGGACGCTGGTGACCAACTCGATCCAACCACGGCCTTTTTCGGTAGGAACCAACAGTTCGTCGCGAGCGTCGCGGATGGGTTGAACCGTTCCTGCCTGAAACGTCTCGCCTATAAACTCGATCGCACAAACACTTTGTTGAATCAACGCGACGAGTCCCGCCTTAGTATCGCATTTGATCGGCTCTGGGTCTTCTGGCTGGAACGAACAGCGAATATTTCCAGTATCTGGACCAGTTTCAAATGCAAACGCGAACGTTTTTCGGAGTGCGGGATTCACGATGTGCCGACTGTATACATAGTCCGTAGAAGTCCCGGTGGTGGTGCCGTTGTATACCTGGTAAATGGTTTTCAACACATAATTACTACCGCGCACGGCCCTGATGGCATCCGCGACTCGGCCTGCGACCGTCTGGTATCGGAGCTGATCACTCGGCGGCATGTACTCCTGGTGCCCCGGCGGATCCAGCGGTCGACAAAATCCGAAATTCAGGTCTGTAAATCGCGGAGCCGTCTGCGTAGTTTGCGTCGGAGCGTGTCCCCAGGGAAATAGCACGAATTCGCTGAAAGAATGGACGTCAACGAATACATCTATTCTGTGCGCATCACAAAGCAAGTGAATATTGTTGGATTCGGGCTCGGAAAACGGCAGCCTGCCGACAAAACCTTGCGTGGAAGAGCAGGGATTGCAAACGGTAGTCGGACCGATGACGCGCCACATAAAGTCGCAATTGCGGTTAGGATCAACGCCTTCGCATGTCGTGTCAGGATTGTCGCGCCGGTTCATTCTCCAAAACCAGTCGCCCCCGGTTTTCATTACATGGTTACGTCCATCGGGATTGGCGCAAGGCAACATCCAGATGTCGAGCGTCTCCATCATGATCCTGACATCAAAGGCGGACCATTCGGCGCCGCCGTAGGCCAAGCCGGTCTCGCACGCATATGCCCGGGCGAGATCAAACGCGAGCTCGATGATCGCGTCCGGGTTCATCAATTCCCGAGCATGCATACCGCCAACGATCAAGATCCCTCGTCGATTGGCACCGCCGCCAGCTCGCAGACGCAAAGCGTTGATGGGCCACCCCTCACCCGAATTGATCAAGGGTACGCGAGTGCAGAGGTCCGGCCTTGTGTTAACCAGCGAATCTATGGCTGCGTCGAGTTGTTCGATCGTCCGATACATTCAGATCTCAGGGTTCGATAAAAGGCTTCGGACCCGGATTGGCCTTGAGAGTACTTACTTGCTCGTCGAGCCAGCGCTTAAACGATTTGTCTGTCACGATCAATGCCGGATCGAGCGGTTCATAAGCGTGTGCCCTGTAGAGACGAACTTCCAGGCCCTGATCGAGCAGCCTTACCAAATCCTCGACGGTTATCAGGGCGCGTACTCGACCCTTGGTGTCGGGGACCCGATCGACGTCGAGATCATCAGCCCAATCTTTTGTCTTCGCCTTGCGACCGGGATAGATCGTCGCTTCGAAACGCATCTTGAGCAATGCTGCGTTTCGTTCCAGACGCTCCTCCGCATCGGCTTTCTTTGATCGTTTCATTTTTGTGCGCGCTGATTATTTTTGAACAGGCTTCAATTATCTGTCCATTAGCGTACGGACCAGGCGGAATATTTATCACATCCAGCAAATCAACGTGACCGCGATTTTATCCATCCTCTGTCACGCCGCTGTCCATTGAGGACACGTTAAAACTGGGGCATCTCCCATCAAACAGAACTCTCGGCAAACTTATGCTTCCAAATTGCACAGACGGCAAACTTATGCTTCCATACCGCGAATTGAAGGAAGATGTATGGTGCTAGAATTGCTATGGTTTTGAGGGGGTGGCGGCAAACATATGCTTCCAGTCCGCGGCAAACCTAATGGTAAAGTGACATATACGGTCTCTGTAACGTTCTATGAGTCTGTCTCTAATTACCAAGACCACCCCGCCAATTGCGGCAGAGACCATCAAACCAAGCCAGACATCTATAAAGTATGTCAGAGCGACCGTGATAATATTCATGCAGAAAAAGAAGCAAAAGCCTCTGGTAAACGTATAGATTGGTTCTGTCATAGTGAATCCTGTTTATTGATCTCAACCTACTCGTCTTATGACAACAACCCTTAGTCTCTAATTACGTCTACGAATAAATACTGCGTTTGGATGTCGAAATCTTCTCGTCCTCTATGAAGATAAGCTCTTCTGGGTTGCGGACGAACCACCTTATGCTTCCAACCTACGGCCTGGCCCCACCAGGTTACCAATTTAATTTCTGGGCTTTCTCAATCTGTTCCCCAATCTTCTTGCTATAGGAACGCGCTGCCTCAAGATCTTCATTGGCGATTCCCCTGGCTATTAGGAGAAGCGCCTCTCGCTTTTCCTCTGATGTTAGATCATTCGAGTTGTTAATCTCATCAATCTTCTTTCGATACTCGTCTTGAGTTTGAGCCATACTTCCTCTTATTTGAAATGATTGCAGCACAGTTAAGCGGAATTGATTCTGCCGCTTCTTCTCATCCAGATCTGTCGAATCAATCGTTGTCCCTTCCCTTCTTCAGCCAATAGCGGGCAACTATCGATCCGTTAAGAAATACTGAATCGGATTTACACTATTGAGCGTTGGTGTCTTCGGTGATGGCAGATTGAAGTCAGGTCTACCATTGCCACATCTGGTGAATTCTTCAGCAACATCGCGGTGCGCCGCATCGCCAACTTGATGTTGACCGCCTCTGACACACTCGTCTGCAGGGAGCGCCCGGGCCTCGCGGATCTAAAACTCTTCGATGCGGAGCCGGCCCAAGATGCCGCAATCAAGCATCCGCAATCCATAACACTTTTGAATATGCTCGGTGTAGGGGCTTGGTCGATCTTTCACCAGTGGCGAAATCGGCCTTATACATGATTGCGGCGGCCAAATGCAAAGCGTCGACCATTTGCAAATCATATCGCTGAATCAGCTTCGAGGCCGGCTCGAACAGGTCACGCTCATCGTCAACCCAGTGTTTCACGACATGATCGAAGAAGCGTTCAAAAAACGCGACCTCCGACCGGTTCCGTGATCGAATCGCGTAAGGCAATGTTTCGAGCCTCAGAAACTCGCTGGCCAGGAACTCACGCCTCTTGTCGCCGAGCAGCATTAGCGCGCGGTATCTCACGTCCTTGTTCCGGTGGCTAATGGCGTAGATCAGCACGTTGCTGTCGACGTATGTCAATGTTTTGGCGGGCATTCTTTGATTTATTGAGTGACAGATCCACGCCGGCGCGCGATCTCCGTACTGATCTGGTTTGTGCTCATAAACTCGGAGGGTGCGCGATTTTCATCAAAGCTGATGTCGAACAATACCTTGCCCTCTTCGCTCAGCTCATCGTACACGGCTTGCAGATGGGGCGGATATTTGCTTTTAGGCGTCTTCGCGATCCGGCGCGCCTCGTTTTTCGGATCCCTGATATAGCTGGCCTCGTAATCATACCGGCCTGCTAAGGCGATGACCTCATTCACCGCCGCGATTGGGATGCTGTATTCCCTGGCGACCTGGCGCACGGGCATCCCACCATTGACGCGTGCCAAGACGTGACGCGCGTCCAGCCGATGATGTTTGATTGTCGGCCGCCCGCCGCTCACGCCGAGGGCGGCGACGACGTAATTTCCCAAGGGAAGGTATTCATACGGCTTGCCGTCGACCTCTTCGATGATCAATTCCATTTCGTAATTCTCTTTTCTCTTTCGTTGTGCGCTCATCATTCCCTCATTCAAGATTACTAAAAATACTGTTGATGGCTTCCATATACGAATTGTATCAAAAACTTTCGCCTTGCCGAGAGGCCGCTTGGCGTTGGCCGCTGATGTCCCTTTACTCCTCCAGCCCGTAAGAAATGAATCGTTCCGCAGCCTCCTCAATCCTTCTTTTCTCATGCACGTATATCTCAGTCGTTTCGATCGATGAATGGCGGGGCATCTTCTGAACCTGGCGGACGTCGGCGCCGTTTTGTAGGGCCGTTATCGCCGCGGTGTGGCGCAGACTGTGCGTAGTTTTGGTGAAATCTCCTATAATGCCTGCGCGCTCCATCGCTTCTTTGACGATCTGGCGAAGTGTCCGGCGAGAGACCGCACGGCGTTGGCCACCAAACTTGCGCTCGGTTGCAAAGAGCGCGCCCTTTTTATGCCCGGCTTCAGCCAACTCCGCAAGGTAATCCATCAGGGCCGCGCGCGCAGGCTTCCCAGCGATCACCAGAGGCTCTTTCTCGTTGGAGCCCTTTCCGAGCACGTAGAGAACCATTTCCCCGTCTACCGTAGTCCCCGACCCCAGCTTTCCAGCCACGAACGATGTCTTTCCAGGTTTGGATCGTCAGGAAGAACAGATTCCCATATTTGAATCCAGCCTTGAGCGGCCTCACGGTTCTTGCGCGTGATCGCGACCTCGATCTTCGCGCTGCACAACGAGGTGAATTCTGTGGGGTGCAGCCGTTTTCGCTGAAGCAGTGGATCGAGCACTTTTTCCGCCTCGTCAGGCTTGCCGTCACGCGCCAGTCTTATGGCTTCACTGGTGATCCCGAATAAGTAATCAGGAAATCTCCGGCGTATCTCCACGAACAGATCGTGAGCTTCTACAGCCTTACCCTGTTTGTCGTAGGCCACCATGAGATTGTTGTGCAGAGCTGGGATGTCGGGCGCGATCTCGATCGCCTGTTTGAGTAATCGCTCGCCTCTGGCTGGATCGCCGTATGTGACCTCCTTCACCCCTTCGTTGGCCAGGCGCTTGACTTTGGGTGGCAATATGTCCTTTTCCTCCGGCTCGGAGGATATCTCGGCGCCGAACATCAAAATGTCTCTCCATTCGCCCTTGATCCACATTCGCACTGAAACGCCGCCGGGCAGCAGTCCCGCTCGCGCCGCGACACCCGCGGCTTCCATTCGCGCCTGGTCAGAGCCTTGCTGGCTCAGAGCGAAGTCGCGTAGCGCAGCCAGCGTCGACGGAGTTTCGGTGGCGCTCGCCAGTTTGACGGCGAAGTCGCGCCCCAGTGGGTCACCGCGCTCAAGCAGGTATGGAATCAGGTGTGTGATCTCGGGATGGTGTCGCACATAATTCCGCATCGTCGAGTCGATGGCCGTCTTATTTCGCTTGGAGGCCCTCCTGAATTCTTTAAGCATTTCATCCATGACCTCCCGCCGCATGAAGTAATTGAGCGTGAAGGCCCACGGGCCGTTACGTTCTCCTTCGGGTCGGCTCAAATCCACGAGATTGGCCCTGGCGAATTCGAAGCCTGGCGCCGCTTCCAGACATTGCTGCCATAATTCGCGCGCTCGTTCCTTTCCACCCAACCGACACGACGCGACTGCTGCGAGATGATAGAGCATTGCTACGTTCAACGAATTTTTGAGCGCGCCCGCGTCCCGCGCTCCCTCGAAGGCATCCAGGACAGCCTGGTCGTCGCCGAGAAAACTGAAGGTTTCGACTTTCTTGATCCAGATATCGTTGCGATCGGACTGCGTTGACCGCAAACGATCCGCCACTCGCCGCGCTTCGTGGTCGCGACCCTGTAAAAACAGGTATCGCGTCAGATTACCCAGAGCGTGAAAATCCTGCGGATCGATCTCCAATGTGCGCTCAGCTGTTGCGATGGCGTCGGCTGGGCGATTATCGAGATAGTGTATCTGGCTGAGATTGTTGATAGCTGGAATGTAGTCGGGTAGCCGTTCAAGCAACCTCTCCGCGACTTCGCGAGCTTGGGTGATTTGCCCCTGCTCCATCAAAACTTGTGACTCCTCATGTAACTCAGTCGCCTCGTACTTATCCTCGATGGGCCAATCGATTTTTGACAGCGTCTTCTCCAATTCGGCTTCTGTTGCCTGCGCCACGGTGCGAGCGTATTCGGCGTCTCTCTCATTTGGCCATCGTTCAATGAATCGCAGGCAGGCGCGCCGCGCGAGCGCTGGTCGATTATCTGCCAGATAAGCCGCCACTGCCGCCAGTAAGGCTTCCGGTTTGTCCGGAAACATTCGTTGTAGTTTCAAACTCGTTCGCAGGCATTCTCTCACATAGCCGAGATGTAGATAGCACATCCCCTGTGACGCGAGTATCTCAGGCTGATTGGGATATTTGGCGGCGAGCGGTTCGAGTATCTCCAAGGCCTCCGCGTACCGCTTCTTTTCGATCAGCGCGTCCGCCTCATAAACGCGGTTGCGCGCCTTCTCGGACAACGTATGGCTTCGGGCGCCTCCAGGGCGTGATTTCCGTTTGTTCACAATTGCTCACCTTATTGAAACATTCTCGACTTTCACCGAGCCCTTGATCAGTATGGGCGCGCGACTCATCACTTGCGCTTGAAGCCAAATCCTTTGATTGTGGTGGGCGACAAGAAGTTCTGCCGCCGCCTCTACTTCCCAGGCGACGAAATCGGAATAGCCTAAGGGCTAGTTGACCGGTCGCTTCTTCATCGGGACAAAAAAATCGGAGAACGATTGATTAAGGAAGACGAAATCAATTCTGCGCGGGTTCTTTTCGTCAGTCAATGGAAGGAGAATTCGGGGAGACTGTCATGGCATTTTGATAGTGGAAGAGAGATCTTTAGCCTTCTGTTTCACTGGCTTCTTCTGGGACAGAGAAACCGAAAGCTGCGCGCGCCTTAAGACATTGCTCGCCGCCAGGCTCACACGTTCGACAGGTCATCGGCCTATTCTCGTAGATCCCACACTTGCAATTACCGATCTCGCCCTCCAGGGCTTTGCATTGATAATGATCCCCCACTTTCCGACCTCGCAGCCAGCGATCATATGAACGGCCGATTGGGACTTCCACCACAAGGGATCGGCGTATGGATGCAGGAATTTGTGACACTTCATCATTCGAAATGAACAGGCCAATGCCTCGATGTCCAACATCCCTCAACGGTTCGTCGAAGAAGTATGCGCAACACGCGCCACATTTTGTGCAATCGTCGTTGGTAATCATCGCCGATTCATATCCTTCGCAATCTCTGCATGAACTGCTCGAACCACTTCTTACATAGGGCGCACCACCATGTCAAAGGATCGCGCGACTGCAGATCGAGCGGATTCGAGCAGATGGGGCAGGGAGGTTTTGGGAGTGGTTGCCCGATTTGAGATCCGTCGTTCACAGGGCGCAGTAGGTTAGCGTGGCCGCTTGCTATACGACTGTTAAATATCACCCTCTCGAATTCGAGAGTCCGGAAGTTCATCAGTGGTTGGAAGATGAAGGCATCGTCGCCGTCGCTGTGCAGGGTCCGCCGACGCACGGCGTCCAACTTCAGGTAGTGGTCGATGGCCTGCCTGACATCCTTGGGGAAGGGGATCGTTCTTTCGCGGCCACCTTTGACCTTCACCCGTGCCGACCAGCGCCCGTGGCTCCAGACAATCGTGTTCCTTCGGTGAGCCAGCGTGCGTTCGAGAAAAAAGTGTGAATTGGTTGATGGTATCCCTTCGGTGAGCGGGCGGGATGCCTGAAGAGATCCGCAGGAAGCTCGTGGCTCAAGCCAAGACTCGTCACCGAAAGGACACAGACAATCGAGGAGGCGCGCAGATTTCTCACCTCCGCACAACTAACTTTTACGATATTGCCTGTTATCGTAAATGTCGGGTGAATAGGATTGATGTTAAAACTTCCGCTGTTGTAATAAGCGTTACGTAATATGAAGGGACGCCCCGCTAATAGTAATCTTGAATAGCGACAACCAAGATTACCAACAGCAAGGAGGCGTCCAAATGAATAGTGTCAAGTATTTGGGCATGGATGTCCACAAGGATATCACCGTGATTGTCGTTCTCAATGCGGCTGGCCACGTCGAGAGCCGGACGCAAGTTAAAACTAAAACCGAAAACTTCCGCGATTTCTTCCGCGGTCTGAGCGGTAGAGTCGAAGTGGTCTTCGAAGAAGGCGCTCAGTCCGCCTGGTTGTATCAACTGCTCAAACCGCTGGTCGCGGAGGTGACGGTTTGTGATCCGCGCCATAACAAGTTGATCGGCGACGGCAACAAGACCGATGACGATGACGCCGAGACGCTCGCCCGTCTGCTGCGAATGCGCGAGCTTAAGGCCGTCTATAAGGGCGATAGTGCGCAGCAAAAACTCAAGGAGCTTTGTCGCGCCTACGAGAACCTGGTCGAAGACACCACTCGCGCACAGAACCGCTTGAAGGCCATCTATCGAGGGCGTGGGCTCGACTGTTCTGGCGCGGAAATCTATCGTCTAGACCGGCGCGCCGACTATCTGGCCAGGCTTTCAGATGAGGCGGCTCGATTCCGCGCCGAGTCTCTGCTCGACCAAATCGACTCGCTCAGAGGGCTGCGCAAACAGGCTAAGAGTCGATTCTTGCAGCAGGCGCGCAAGCATCCTGACTATCCGATCCTGGCCTCAGTGCCCGGATTCGGCGCAGTTCGCGTCGGAGAGTTGTTGGCGATCGCCATCACGCCGGATCGCTTCCCTACCAAGCGGCAGTTCTGGCCTTATATCGGACTGGCGGTGGTCACCAAATCAAGCTCTGATTACAAAGAGGTCGAGGGAAGAATCGTCAAATCCCAGAAGGTCTCGACCCGTGGCTTGAATTGGAATCACAACCCGCGGCTCAAACATGTTTTCAAAGGCGCGGCCCTAAGCGCCCTACGCCACGCGGATATTCGGGCTTACTACCAGCGGTTGATTGAGCGAGGAACGCGACCGTCGCTGGCTCGGGTCTCGGTGGCGCGCAAATTGGCCGCCGTCACACTGACACTCTGGCGCCGCAAGGAGAAATACGATCCCAAGAAAATCGCCGCTCAGAACTGAGTCGTGATCGAGCCGGGAAAGATCTTTGTCAAGCTGCTGCCACAAGCTGCGATGCGAAGGCTCACGGAGCTGACCGCATCACAGGTCGCGGGAGAGTCTCAAGAAAAATGTTCGGCCAGTGAGGCCACGGCGTTACCTTAGTCCCCCGCGGATGACCTGAAATTGTAATCGGCCTCGAGTCACAGATAGAACCATGGTTGCCATATGAGCAGCATCCGGCAAGGGATTGCGGAATCAGAGTCGGAGAGATTCGCATTGTTCGAATTGACAAAGAGCGCGACTGGCCACGGCCCGAGGTTCCATCAATACCGCGGGGCTGGCTGTCAGGGAAAAAGACCTGACTGCCAGGTTAGGGGAAGAATTGTCTCTTGACATCCCCCTTCATAGAACATTTTTCGTCCACTATTTCCAAATACCGTTTACGGCTTCCTCTCGGCCAGCAGCGCCGAGAACGTCGAGAGCGCTAAGACGGCGTCGTCGCGCGTCCACTCATCGGCTCCGGTGTGCGCGCTGCGATGACAGGCCTGGAACAAATGCCAACGCAGATTATCGAAGCGTTGCTTCTTGGTTCGGGCTTCCCTCTCTTGCATCGACGGAGCCTTCCATCCAGGCCCGTGGTCTTCCTTCTCATTCGGCATCTTCTGCCACCTTTCAAGCCCCAGCCGAACTCCCATTATGCAGTCTTTCCAGCCTGTTGATCCGCCCTGCTCGAAACCTTTTCTGGCGTCGCGCAGGCCTTCCCACACGCCATCCCAATCAGATGAAGGGCAAGTCGGCAGGGGAATCTCAACAAGTACATTTTCGGCGACGTTCAAAGAGCGGAGCATCTTCACCCAAACCTCTTTGGAATACCCGACCGTCAATTCCATCGTGGAAGGACGACGCCATTCTGGCAAAGTAGAGAATTGGTAATCGACCTCACCCATCTTTCTGTAGAACATATAGCAAAGTCGCCACTCGGGTTGGACGAGGAACTGAACGGGGCCGCCATCGCGCAGTTTATTGTAATAAGCGAGATCGACAAATGATCCGCGCCAGGTCATTTGCCCCTGCTGCTCCGAATCCTTTTGCGACGAATTGGGGCTCCTGAAACCAGCGGTATACGAGGAGTCACAATAAAGGCGGCCGAGTTCTACTCTCTCGCTGTGCGAACTGGCGAAAATGGCCCCCCTGATATCGATCACCATCGGAGCCAGTTCGCCCATAATGACCGACGCGAGTGAGATCTTGAACGGAAGTTGTAAATTGAAGCCAGTCGCCGTGCGAGACGCCTGGAGATGAATTGGGCTTTCGTCAAAGGTGAATGAGCCGACCACGCTTCCGCGTCCATTGTTTATCTCGACTGTTTGCGCCATAGAACCTCCTGCGAAAAGTTGGATTGTGGATCTCTTTCGGGTGTGAGCATCAGGCTGATGGCAGCTCGAAAACAGGTCCTCGCAAATATTGCAGACGCCGGCGTCAGTTGGCAAGAGCGGCTCGGCGCCGATCGGCGCGATCGCGGTCAGATCAGGGTTGCGCTCTGACTCATGGGATTACGTTCCGATTTGCCAGAGCGCTCCTCGCGACGACGGCTGGCCGTCAATTCAAACTTGCTGTCAGGAATTTCTCGACAATCTCTCTCTCTGAACTATCTGCAGGACAGGTTGTTGACCTTTGTACCAACTGACGCCGACGCCAGCGATGTCGAGTTTAGCGTACCATACGCCGAGCGATTCATTGCTGAGAAACCACATGGCGCCGCCGCTGATACCCCTCGGGCTAGCGTCAGGACGCGTCTCCGCCTCTGTGTAATGAGTGAGGAAGTGTATATCTGGATCGAAATCTTTGAGGTACTTTCGGCCCGGCGCGACTTGCGTCCACACTACCTGGCTGAAAACGACCCGAAATCCCGCATTGGTGATCCGGGAGATGTCAGATGGAAAGCCCATTATGATTGTTTGTTGACCTTCCGCCGGCGTCCGGCCGCCCTCCGCCAGGTCGAAAAATCTGGCCGGCGCCTTCTCAGCAAGATCGCCGTTCACCTCTATCGCCGCCAGGTCGAGCTCCTTGTCGATGACTATTCGACCCAGCTCAAGCTGTTGGTAAATGCCCTGCCAAGTGAGCAGGTTTGGCCCTCAAACATGAGCATTTGCCTCCAATCATGAGCATTAGCGTGAACAGGACAAGGAAAAGTGCTCTGCCTCTAGCCTCTTCCATCGACATTTTGTAAATTGGGG
>WNFZ01000781.1_pt1 | contig 31489 bp, 37 predicted proteins | sample 5400081 | NCBI WGS metagenome assembly WNFZ01 (sample SAMN13153365, study PRJNA577476) | soil metagenome | isolation source: 80 cm soil or saprolite under grassland replicate 1 | place: USA:California | collected 2016-06-15 | reverse complement strand
TCAATATAATTATTATATCGAGATTGCATATTCACGAATATAGTAATGTCTTCATCTGGGATGTCAATAGCTGAACATATTGATGAACTGAGAATAAGGTTAATTCACATAATAATTTGCATTGTGATAATAACTATTTTTTCAATGAGTTTTGGAATAAAAACGGCAGTTGTCCCTATTGCACTTCCATCCGGCGATGGAAGTCAACTAAATTTTATAAAATTATACTATCCATACCCAGACCCATTAGACAATATAGCCCTCCAATTGACATCTTTTATGAAGGATACATTGCTTCCATCAGAAGTAAAGTTTATTCAGACAGCTCCCGGTCAGGTGTTCTTTGCTCAGGTTTACATTTCCTTGCTTATTGGATTGATATGTTCGCTGCCAATCGTAATTAGAGAAATATTTGGTTTTATTTCTCCTGCGTTTCATCAATTAAAAAGAAAAGGAGAAACCGGAGATACAAACGTAGCAGCACGTAAAGCTGATGACAATGTTTACGACGGTGACGATGATGATGCGCAAAATAATATCAACAATAATTTAAAGCAGGCAAAAAAGGGACATGCTAGATCCTCGTCGTCATTATCAAAAATTAATATTATAAAAATAGTTTTACCAGTATTTCTTTTGTTTATTTTTGGTGTAGTATTCTCATATCTACTTGTAATTCCATTTACCCTCAATTTTCTATACAGCTATGGTGAATCAATAGGTGCTGAAACATTTCTGACAGTCAATGATTTCATAACATTTGTACTTCAGTTCATATTGGGTTTTGGTAAAACTTTAGATATACAATCATAATAATAACAATTTTTGGTGCAGTAATAACACCAGATGGAAGCGGGGTCACAATGTGGTTTGTAGCGCTACCTATGATTGCCCTCTACGCGGTAGGCATAGTAGCAATTAGACGAAATGAAATGAGTGTCATATTACGATAAAAATTACAAAAATGCCATTAACATTTAAATCTCAATCTTATCTTTCTTGTACTTATGAATGGTATTCATAATGCAATCTTGCAAGTACCATTTGGATATGAATGGATTTTCATCATAGTTATTATTGTGGTGATATTTTTTGGTGTCAAGAAAATTCCTGAATTAGCCAGATCATTTGGAAAAGCAACAGCAGAATATGAAAAGGCAAGAATTGAAGCTAAAAAAGAACTGGAGCAAATTAGGGGTAAAGATAAGATGGGACGTGAGAAACTTGAAGAATTAGCGGAATCGTTAGGAATAGACTACACAAATAAAAATGATGATGAACTTAGGAAAGCCATTGAAGGAGCTATTAATAAGGAAAAGAGTGGGTAATCTAATTAATGGAATATTGAATAATCATTAATTGTAAATTTCAGATTATTTTTTGGAAAATTTTATTTATAACAGAATCTTCTGCATGCATAAACATGATTGGTACTGATTCAATATCTAAGGTTGTAATCAAGTATGATGTAAAAAATATACATTTGGCAGTTATAGGCAGTCATTCAGCATTGGAAATAATGGATGGGGCAAAGGACGAAGGGTTGAGAACAGTATGCATTTGTCAAAAAGGAAGAGAATTACCATATTTGAGGTTCAAAAGATTGACAAATGAGATAATCTTGGTAGATAAATTCTCAGATTTAGTTTTTAAAGAAAATCAAAACAAACTCAGGGAAATTAATAGCATAATAGTACCTCATAGGGCATTCACTGCATATGTTGGGTACGATTCGATTGAAAACGAATTGATGTTACCAATATTTGGAAATAGGAACTTATTTCGTGCAGAAGAAAGGGCTAATCAAAAAAATCAGTACTTTTTATTAGAACGTGCACAAATATCTCATCCTAAGATTTACAAAAATTATTCTGAAATTAATGGATTGTCCATTGTGAAGATTCAAGAATCTACACGAAAGCTAGAAAGAGCATTTTTTCTGGTTAGCTCTGTGCAAGATTATCTGGAAAAATCTAAAGATAGGATAAGAAAAAAAGTTATCACTAAGGAAGATCTGCAATTATCTGTAATCGAAGAATTTGTCATAGGCACCTATTTTAATTTTAATTTTTTCTCCTCGCCTTTAACTCCGGAAACCGAATTTTTAGGCATTGAGCGAAGACTTCAAACTAATCTCAATGATCTAAACGCATTACCTGCAAAACAACAACTAGAATTTGATACGGATGTAAAACATATAGAAATAGGCCATACCCCTGCAAGCATCAGGGAGTCTATGTTACAAATGGTATTTGAACTGGGTGACAGATTTGCAGAAGCGGTCAGAAGGGAATATCCCCCTGGAATAATTGGACCATTTTCTCTACAGAGTATTGTTACACCTGAATTAGACATAGTTGTTTACGATGTCTCTCTGAGAGTCCCTGGAAACCCAATAATGGCAACAACGTCTCCGTACACAAAATATTCTTACGGTCATACATTTGGTGTTGGACGGAGGATTGCAATGGAGGTCAAGAAGGGTATAGGATCCAACAAACTATCCACAATAGTTACCTAAATCAGATAAATTATTGTTCAATTGTTTCTTCAAACAGATTTTTTCTGACTTTGATTGGTACATCAAAAAATGCAGCTAGGGCAATAGAATCCGAGGCACGATAATTTCTTAAAGTAATTATCTCCTTCCGAGTTTTGAAATAAAGATTAGACCTTAATACAGGACCGTTTCTGTAAATTCTCACCTCAACCAATAATAAATCCTGCAAGGATGATATTTCTTCAATAAGGTTATAAATAGTGGGTATGGTACTTTTGTCTCCTTCTTTAAATCTCAGGATATGCCTTGCGACTTCTCCCGAAAATGCACGTATAGGAAATTCTCTTCCGTCGTCGGATTTTAAAGTAAGAAGTCCCTCAAGACCAAGTTTATCAACGAAACCAATAAAGCTTATCGAGGCTGTAACAAATCCTTCATTTGTGAAAGTTTCGCCCATATTTTTTTTTATACGCCGATAAATTTAGACTTTATCCAAGAGCCCACTGTTATTTGAATTAACTTAATATAGATTGGTTTGTTTTCTATAAATCAATTTACTTTTGGTTGTTAGCCATGTTCGAGAATTATGAGTCGCTGCGAAATAGAGGTATTCGTATTATTTCAATAAGCGCTTTTTCCATAATTTTTGCTATCATTTTATATTCATTATTTAGTTCAAATCAATCATTAACAGACATAGGAAAATTGTATAACTTGGCGATTGCCGTTATTTTCTTAATATTGGTTTCGTTGGTCGCCATTGGATATGGGTCTTATTTGATACTCCACTCTGAATCATTGAAGCCAGAGCCTAAGAAGAGTTATCTTGGATACATTTCTATGATTTTGACAAACAAAACTTACTGGAGAATATTTATTGTTTCATGTATTGTTTATGGGGTTTTCTTTGGTTTCTTATCTCAAATTCTTATTTATCACGATGATGTTGTAGGAAATACTGCCCCAACTGTTTTTGTCACATTGTGTTGCAATTATCCCGGATATGTTCCAATGATCACGATAGAACTTACCGAATTATTTTCCATTTTGATAATTCCATTGAATCTAATACTTGCAATAATCGTCTCGTCATTAGTTGGTTTTAATTTTGCATTAAATGTAAGCTTTCTCAGAATAGTTAGAGATCAGTCTCGAAGAAAATTTCCAATTGTTTCAACTTTTGGCATATTCAGTGGATTATTCATAGGTTGTCCAACGTGTGCAGGGAGCCTATTTTCAATCATTGTCGGATTTAGTACAAGTGCTGCAATCTCTGTACTCGCTCCTTTTCAAAGCTTATTTATTGCAATAAGTATTCCAATTTTGGTTGGAACACCACTGTTGATTATACGTAAAATAATGAAAAACGAGACTTGTGATATTATAGGTAAATAATAAACTTATCACCAATAAGGAGACTAATTTTGAATTGCATTAGATTTCTTCAAGCCACGCTTTCATTCGAAAATTGTAAAAGAATTGGTTTGTTCCTTTAAAATTTTTTCAAATTTCAAGATATCGAGATCCTTGAACGGTCTCATTTTCGGTAATTGTGGGGGCTCTTTCACTTTTTCTAATATTCCCCTTGAAATTAACTCCGCCTTTAATTTTTCACGCAATTCTGGGTGACATAACTTGCTATGAAAAATGCTTCCCCAACCCTGTAAGAACATCTCCTTTATATGCAAATCTCCCTTTTCCTCATGAAAATGTGGATTCCGCGTTTCGATTTGCATTACCTCTACTCCCTTCTCCATAGTGTCCTTGTGTTCAGGCGGAGTGATTCCACCGAACTGTTCCAACAAATTAACTATTTCATAAGGTTCGATGGAAAAACCAGATGAGTAGGTTAATAATTCTGCCAACTGAATAGACATGCAATGTTCTCCAGAATTTCCTGTTCTGATAACCTCTGTCTCAAATCCAGTATAGTATGATATCATGAAATTCAAGAATTGATTTGTCATTTCAGAAACCCTGCCTAGTTTAGAAAATCTTACACCAGATTCGGAAATCTTTGGTTTGTATATCCATGATACACGAACCATAGTGTAAGGTGTTGTCGATAACGCAATCCCAGACGAAAATATTTTTGTGTATTCATTCACTGCACCAGGAACATAGTTGTCAGAATCAACGAAACCAACATATTTTTTTCCCATCATTTTTGAAAGGAGCATGCCAATGAACATCCCTTCTCCTTTACCATTGCGTATTTTATTCTCAGAATCAAAAAGATCGGTATACCCAACTTCCTCTAAAGCCTTCACAAGTCCTGGATCCTTTTGATGTATGATTACTGATCTTTTTTCTGCGAATCTGTTAAATTGCTCAAAGGCCTGTTTTTCTAGTTTATACCTGTCAATTGGTTCTCTAGGACTGTTTGATACGATTATTGTTATACAATCATGAGGAACACCGCTAAGTACTCCTTCTAAAAGCTTTAAACGTTCTCCTTTTATAGGAATCACAATTGACATTTCTGACTCTATTTTGGAAATGATTTCATCATCAATGGAACGAATTACTTCAGATTCAGTTTTTGGATGTTTGTTCTTGTGTCCAGAATCCAATTCGTACACACGTTGAACTCCATGTAGACTTACCGATCCAAATCTTTCTGTAAATCTCGGGACATCAAGCTTCATATCTTTGATTCAGTTATGCCATATTTATTGCAAGTCTATATAAATCAATAATTCTTTACATGAAAACTGAGATTTTACGATTTCAAGTCTTCGAGTATTATATCGTAATCACTGAAATATTTAAAAATAAAAAAGAATATCATAATTGGTTACACCTGATTGAGTTTAGTTTGATATTTAAATTGTAAATAAGACAGAACCAGCATTATTGTACGTTGGTTTAGTAAAGTAGAGTATTAAGTAAACGTTAGGTACCAGGACAAATTACTTTTTTCAATTAATACAAAAATATAAGCACCACAAATAATGCTGGGACTTGCTTCAAATCTACACTTCGATAAACAGTGTATCATTTTCTACCGAGACTCTGTGACTCTGCAATGGTTTTAATTTTTGAGGAAACGAGATCAAACTTCCTGTTTTAATATCCCATTTTGCTCCATGCCACGGACACGTTAATTCACTATTGCTCAATTCCCCCTCATGAAGCTCTGCACCTGCATGAGTACAGATATTGTCGATTGCATAATAATTTCCGTCCAATTTTGTTACTACGAGCTCCTTTCCGCTAGCTGTTATATGCACCAACTTGCCTTCTTCAATATCTGAAGTTTTTCCCACGACTACCTTTGCCATGAACATAAAAATAATTCTGCATTATTTTAAGTTAATTTTTTTGCTATTTGTCCAATATTTAGATATCTTAATATACAATATTTCAACTTTTTAGTGATAATTGAGAATGAGTGAAGATGACAAAGATTGAATATTCTGATGCACTTGATTCTATTACTAATAAGGATCTGATCTGGATAGATATTCAAAAACCAACCAGAAAAAAATTAAAAATGTTGGAAGGAAAATATCCATTTCATGAACTTAATGTTGAGGATAGTCTTTCCAAAATACAAATACCCAAAATTGACAGATATCAGGATCATATTTTCATAATATTACACTTTCCAACTGTGGATAAAGATAAGAGTATTCCGCGTTCTACTCAGCTTGCAATATTTGCCGGCCCTAACTATCTTATTACAGTACAGCAAGGGGAACTAAAACCAATCATTGAAATGTTCAATCTCTGTAAAGATAATGAAAAACAGAGGGAGACATTCATGGGCCCTTCATCGGGTTATCTATTACATAGTATAATAGATCTTATGGTTGATGATTTGTTACATGTTTTAATGAAACTTGAAGGAAATTTAGATGACATAGAAGATTTAGTATTTGATGAGAAAGTTGCAGTAGCAAGGGACATTTCATTATTGCGAAGAGAGATAACAACTCTTAGGCGAGTAGTTGTTCCCTTGAGGAGAATAATATTGGAACTAAGCAAAGAAATGCAAAGATTTTCTGAAGAAGATTTGACTGATTATTACGATGATGTCAGAGATCATACAGAAAAGGTTCTTGAAGTTCTTGAAGAATCTAAAGAAACTATTGAAATTTTCAAGGATACTGATTTCATGTTAAGCACGGAAAAATCAAATAAGATTTTGTCTCTTCTTACTATTCTGTTTACTCTTTCCATTCCTGCAACAGTAATTGGTACATATTATGGAATGAATATTAACCTACCAGGTGGTATTATCACTGGTAGTCCAGATTTCCTTGGTCCATATACTTCATTCATAATCTTATTAATGATTGCTATAGTCCCTTCATCAGTAATGGTTTGGTATTTTAAGAAATTAGGATGGTTTGGATGGTAATAATAAAAATATTAAATTATGACGACAGACTGTAATTTTTAGCTACATCTAATCTTAATGTTCAATTAAAGACGTTAAGTCTAAGTTGAAGAATGTTCTTAGAATACCCAGATATGATTCAACTGGTGGTGGAATTTCATCTTCACATGATACCTTCATGTTCCACGCATTTATCCAGATTATCATTGCGAATAAAATGTTGAGAAATCTCTTATACTGAGCTGGTACAAGCTCTAAACTTTCCAAATATTTGTCTCCTAATAGCCACGCCGCTGTAAAATCCAGACATTTTTGACCGTAAACAACTTCGATTTGTGCTTCAATACTCTTTGCAAACTTGAATGGCGTACGGGATACAAAAAAAGGAAAATCAATTTTATCTGGCATAATTAGGCCCGGAGGAGACCAAATCGAAATTATTCTACTGCCATCCTTCAACTCTGTAGAAAATTTTCCTATCATCTTTTTTATGATTCTATCGTCAATAGACAAAAAAAGAAATACATTACCATCAGAGATATCTACTCTACTCATGTCGTTAATGATCACTTTAACGTTTTTTAATACTTTGGTCTTTTCTAATATTTCTCTCACTGCTGTTTTTCTTTTTTCAATTCCTATTGCCTTCTTTACTTTATATTCGATCGACGCGATGTATAATGCATCACTGTTTCCACAACCAAGATCATAAAAAATATCGTTCTTATCAAGACGTGCAAGTTTGAACATTCTTCTTATGACATTATCAGGCAATTTGATATTGTTGCCACTAAGAACTGAACTCGGCAAAGTAGAAATCAATTCATTAATGTTCATCATATATCGCTATATTCGGTAATAGATTATTGATGTATTATATAAAAATGGTACTGAGATAAAACTTCTCTAAATTTAATAGGTTTCAATGAATTGACTCTGAAAATGTTAATAACAGACGCCTATTTTTTACTATGTGTGAACTGTGATTATTGTGGTCATGTTTATGTAGCACATAAACTAGAAAAGAATAAAGATACAATTAACTCCCTATTTGACGTAGGTAAGTGCTTGATAATGGGATGTAATTGTGCTAGTTATGTTGACAAAATTGAAAAGATAGACGAAGAACTATTATGAATTCACTTGTTTCAGTTTCTACAAATTCCATGATTTATTTTCTACCGATGCAATGTCCTAAAAATTTGGTAAACCGAACAAGATAAATCAATAACTAAGTGGATATGAAAAATATCAAACTTTTAAATTTAATATTGCCGTTTATCTCCTTGAGTCTAATTTATGCAACTATGCTTATTGGTGTTTATATTTCATCTTTAAATAAGAGTGTTGCATGCCCAGATTGGCCTTTATGTCCAAATGGTTTTGCTCTTCCTCCGGAGAAATTCTTCTATGAACACTTTCATAGACTTGTGGCTATTATTGCTGCTATCTTCACTGGTATATACTTAATTTTTGTTAGAAAAAGTTATTGGAGGTTAAATAAATTCGTGGTGATAATTGCTACCTCATTGATTATTGCCCAAATTGTTATGGGAATTTTTGTTGTATCGACCAAATTGAATCCTATTATAGTTGCAATCCATCTCTCAACAGCAGTAACAATTTTTTCTCTAATTTTTGTTCTACTTAGAGAATCATATATTGAAATTAAAAGAAAAACGTAGACCTAAAGTGAACAATGATTTTAATTTGATAATAAAGATTAATTTGCCAGTACTAAAATATCGTGCTACAAGATGTTGAATTTTATATTCCTGGTGGGAAGAATATTAATAGACGAAAAAAATTTTTATTCTTATATTGATTCTAGATTACTATTTTTATTAAATCAATTTGGCGCAAGAATTGATAACAGAAGTTATCAAGCAGTCAAGTACGATATCATAAAGAATAGGAAATTGGTTAAAAATGGGACTGAAGAATTAGTTATACAAATTTGTAGGGTATTGATGCCAACTGGATATGAAAAAATGATTTTAAAATATATTCATCCATCAATAGAATTTGCTGAGAAACATTTTTTATATCCATACGATGATGCAATATCCACCCTAGATATTCTTTTCAAAAATTTTAAGATAGGAATTATTGTCAACAAAGATGAGAAGATATTAAGAATCTTGGGAAAATATGAATTAGATAGGTACTTTAATTGTTGTATTTGCTCATATGAAGAGAATAGCGAGCCTGATAAGGAAATTTTTAGATTGATTCTAAATACGTTAAAAAAGAGACCAGGAGAAACCTTACTTGTTGGAGACAGACTTGACACACATATACAACTCGCAAATACATTGGGAATGATTACGATAAGGCTTACTAAATCTATATTCAGCTTACAAAAGGCTACAAATCAAAATGAGATTCCAAATTTCACGTTAAATAATTTAGGGGAACTAGTCAATACAAGTTTAACGAAGAAACCAAACTAAATCATATATGCAGGGCAGGTCCACACCAAATTATTCTTTAATGCTTTTGAGTACCTTATTCATTTCATCCTCACCTAGTCTATCGCTCGAATCAAACATAGAATGAATTGCCCCTCCACCGTCGCCAGCCTTCCTTGGCACTATGTGTACATGTAAATGTGGTATTACTTGTCCTGCATCTTTACCGTTGTGGATAGCTATTAATGTACTTTGGACCCCTGTTCCTTTTTCTATCGGAGGTAATATTTTGTGTATCAAGTTAAACAGATAGGCCATTTGATCAAGCTCAACTTCTTGTAATTTTGCATAGTGTTTTTTTGTAATAACCAGAGTGTGACCAGCTGTCAATGGAAAAGCATCAAGAAATGCAATTGCATTTTCATTTTCGTCTATTATCTTAGCATCAATTTTCTTTTGAGCAATCTTACAGAATATGCAGGTATCGGCAGTTCTTCCATTCATATTATTTTACGGTTCTATCAAATAATAAAATATTTCTAAATGAGTAGTAGTCCTCCGTGATAACGATATTTATGATGAAATATTGAAAAGTGATGTAATGTGCTTTGCTGCTACATATTTGTTTATATTATTATTTATGGTAACCATTGGTCGTTCCTTATCAGCAACAAAACCTATAATCTGTGGATTGAAATTATGTTTTCTTAGATCTTCCAAAATTAGTGGTGCCAAATCTTCGTTTGAAATTATCAAATGACATCCATTCATAGACGCTGTTGAATTAGATACAAGAAATTCATCTGTAGCAAATCTAGCCAATTCCTCATATTTTATTGGAACTTCATTTACTACCATGTGAGCATTTGAAATTGTAGCCAAATTGATCAATGCCAGAATCCCATCCGAGCCAACAGGAAATACGCTGACAATGTTCGCGTTAGTATCAATTTCCTTTCCAAAGTCAGTACAATATTTTGAAATTATCTTGCCCAAGGAAAACCTTGGTTGGGTTAATGATTTTATTATTTCATTCTTGATGTTAATGTCGATTGATTCATGCTTACCTATGATAGAATTCATTTCACCGATCTGATTTATAGTATAAATGCTCAATGGGGTTAATGTACCAAATTTATCAGTCAATATTAATACCATGCCAGGTTGAACTAGATCATATCTAACTGGCAATTCCTTGGTGGAGTGAGCATATGCTGTTGCTCCAAAGAAGAGTTTTCCTAATTTAAGCGAACTATAATCGTCAAGTAACAAGTTATATTTTGCTGCAAACATATCATTATTTGATCTAATCCTGTCCATTAGATTCTCGTCTGGTGCGTCATATATCGGTATTATTCTAAAACCAGTGGTACATCCAAGCAGCAAGAGATTTTCTAAGGCTGATGTTAAGGCAATTGAAGTGTTAACCATTGAATCTGGCTCTTCGTCAGGATCAATTAGTTTTCCAGATGAAATATTGACAGCAGTATATCCCAACTTATTTCCTCTATGTGTGTCAATGTAGTCAACTAGTCCAAATTGTGATTCATACTGTGATGTCGTAGAAAGTACTATTCTTCTTAACTGGTGTTTAGGAGGTTTTTTACCAAAAAAATTATTTAGAAGATGGGACAAACTTTGTTGATCTTCTGCGACTTCATTGTGAATTCTCATTAATGAAATAATTTTCTTGTTTTTCATATCCTCTGAAATTGATTCGTTCACATTGTATGTTCTGCGTGTGATATCGGGGTTTTTTCCGCTATAGTGGAATGAATCAAACCACGACAAGTTGGCCCATGAATTATGTTTAATTTTTTCGAAAGATTTCCCTAATAAAAAATAATCAACTTCATTAGAGCAATTTGATATCCATCCAATTGGATCGAAGCCCAGATTCTGATATTTAAATATATTTTGCCAAAAATCATGAGCCAAAAACTAAAACCCCCACATATCACTCATATCCAACACTAATATTGATTCTTCCTAATCGATAAAACTATTCAAGTATATTTAAGTTAGTTAGCCTTATTAACTTAAAGCGATAAAAAGAACAATAATTATAAGCCTATTTTTCTCAATTTAAAAATAATGCAGATAAACCATGATAACGAGAAAGCACAAGAGGCGTTGATGAACAAAATAAGGGATATTGCCGAAGAAGTAGAATCAAAACCTGCCCCTGAGATACTAAAATGGGGATTCAAGAAATATGGTGATAAAATGGTACTTGCGTCGAGCTTTGGTGCCGAAGATGTTGTATTAATTGATATGATGGTGAAAATTAATAGGAATCTTACTAGAGTATTTACATTGGATACTGGTAGACTAAATCAGGAAACTTATGACCTTATTGATAAGATAAGGAAAAAATACGGCATTAAAATTGACGTATATTTCCCAAATGCAAATGAAGTTGAAGAGATGGTCGCAAACAAAGGAATGAATCTAATGTATGAAAACGTGGAAAACAGGAAATTATGCTGCAACATTAGGAAGATTGAACCGTTGAAAAGAGCCCTAAAACAATTCGATTGTTGGATTACTGGTCTTCGCCGAGAACAAGCTGTAACTCGAAACAAGATAAAGAAGATAGAGGTTGACACCTTGAACAACAATATTATCAAATTAAATCCGTTGGCCGAGTGGACTAATGATGAAGTTTGGGAGTATATTCACGAGAATAAAGTTCCATATAATGAATTACACGATAGAGGATATCCCAGCATTGGCTGTGAACCTTGTACGAGAGCTGTCAAAAAAGGCGAAGACCCCCGGGCCGGAAGATGGTGGTGGGAAATTAATTCTCATAAAGAATGTGGTCTCCATTGGAAAGAAGGTAAATAATTATTATTGGTACCTAGTCTAATTTTACCACATGGTGGTAAATTAATTAATAAATACATTAAAAAAAATTATGACGATTTGAAGTCTTTTGAGGTATCTTCTGACATTAGAAATGATGCTGAAAATATAGCTACAGGAGTCTTTAGTCCTCTTGAAGGTTTTATGATTCAAGAAGATTTTCTGAATGTCCTAAAAGAAGGCCGATTGAGTAACAGTATTCCATGGACCATGCCTATCATTCTTGATACAGAAAAGGAAATTGCAAAGCAAATGAAGGAATTAAGAGTTGTTGCTCTTTGTTCACGTGGCGAAAAATTCGGTATAATGAATGTAGAGGAAATTTATGGATATGAAAAAGAGAATGTCGCTAATGCAGTGTACGGTACTACTGACATTAATCATCCTGGGGTAAATCGGTTATTTAAGATGAAAGAATTCCTAGTCGGCGGAGGAGTGGAAATTTTTCATTTGAAAGAAAATGATGAAATCCAAAAGTTTAGAATGCATCCAGCTGAAACACGTTCTGAGATTGTCAAGCGAGGCTGGAAGACAGTCGTTGGATTTCAAACCAGAAATGTACCTCACGTCGCTCATGAAATGCTTCAAAAAGCTGCTCTGAACATCTATGACGGATTGTTTGTAAACCCGCTGATAGGCAAAAAAAAGATAGGCGACTTTACTGACAGTCTAATAATTAATGCCTATGAGTCGTTAATCATGAATTATTTTCCGAAAAACAGGGTATTGTTTTCAACTATCCATACAACAATGAGATATGCGGGTCCACGCGAAGCTATACATCACGCAATTATGCGGAAAAACCTAGGATGTACACATTTCATCGTAGGTAGGGATCATGCTGGCGTAGGCAATTACTATCCCCCATTTGCAGCCCAGGAAATATTTAATGAATATCCCGATTTGGATATTATACCTGTTATCTTTCCATCTTTTTATTTTTGTAAGAAATGTATATCCTATGCTAACGAAAAAACATGTCCCCATGGAGTAGAATCTAAAGAAGAACTAAGTGGAACTATGATTCGACAAATGGTAAATTCGGGTAAAATTCCAGAAAAACATTTAATGCGCCCAGAAATATCAGAGTTAATTCTTAAATCAGAAAAACCATTTGTGGTTGAATAAATCTTGATAGGACCAGTAAAACTTGGACTAACTGCGGTAGTATTTTTAATAATTTATTCAATGATGTCAATTAATGGACAGAGCAGTGTTCATGACGTTATAAAAACAAGGAATTCTGAACGATTTGTTGTAGATTATGATGCATCTAATAATTACAGAAGATATCCATTAATTTACAATTTCTCAAAAGCTATACCGACCAACTGGCAATTGACTATTCAAAACAATTTATCCTACTTAGATTTAGAAAATGCTAAAACTGTAGTAAAGATTCAAGAACCTGCACCTAGCGAGAAGTTCATAGAATTAGCAATGTTTAGCGAAAAAACTGGAAAATTCTGGGCCGCCGTTAATACAAAAGAATCTGGATATATTAGAGTATATGAACGAGATAGAGACGGTTGGTCAAGGGACCAACCAATTTTTGTAGCTCATGCAAACAATCAGGGTTTAACCATAACTAATGGTAAGAGAATCATAGTTGACAAACTGTCAGTAAATGATTTTATTGTTGGATCAGTTTCAATATATGGTAAAGATCAAGTAAATGATGCAAACAATACAAATGGAGGTACAATGTCATTCGATATTCTTTTTGGCAATCCTGCTGAATCTCCATTATACTATATGCCCTTAATAACGATCATCGCTATTGGAGCAATCGTATCGGTTCTAATTATCAGAAAAAAACGAGATTAGGTATTTTTTTTGTAATATTTGCATAATTTTGTCAAGTGACAAACATTGCACTTTGGATTCTTCGGTAAACATATATTTTGACCAAATGTAACAAAAGTTTCATTTACTCTGGTCCAATACTTTCTCTCTATTGATTTTCTTAAGACAATTTCAGTTTCCTCCGGCATTTTGGTATTTACAATTCCAATTCTATTGGAAATTCTATGAACGTGAACATCGACTGGAATGGCAGGTTTTTTGAATCCGTACACAAGAACACAGTTTGCAGTCTTTCTTCCGACTCCTGGTAATGTCAGGAGATCACCTAATTTGGCTGGAACCTTGCTATTGTATTTTTCAACTATTATTTGTGATACTTCTTTTATTCTAGCAGCCTTTACGTTATAGAAGCCTATTTTCTGAATAGCTTTCTTTAAATCTTTCAAATTTGCTTTAGATAACTCATTAGGATTCTTGAACTCAGTAAAGAGCGATTTAATTACTTTGGTAGTGATCTCGTCCCTAGTTCGTGCTGACAATATAGTTCCTATCAATATTTTGAAGGGATCACCGTCTTCTTGAATTTGTAAGTTTTTCAGGGCAGTAGGTCTAAAAAGATTATTGTTTCGGAGGGTCTTCTGCATTAATGTAATTAGCTTGCTGAATTTTACCGTCATATCCATAGTATATTATTTCATATTCTCATTATGAATAACGTTACAAAAAAGTTTTTGAATGCAATTGACTATCCCTTCTTTTCTTTTATTCTGGCTCTACCAGTTTTTCTGGGGGCAATATTTCCTACTTTTCTTCCAGGCGGGGTTGTCCTTCCTACTGATGATTGTCGACCTACATGTTGATGTCTTCCACCTCCATGTGGGTGATAAACTGCTGCTTGTGCTATTCCCCTAACTTTGGGATAAAGCTTGCCATGTGCAATCATGTATTTGGCCTTATTTCCTGCTTTGAGAAATGGTTTTTCTTTTCTTCCTGCACCAGAAACAACTCCTACCATTGCCTTGCATCTTGGATTTAAAGTTGTGAACTTCCCAGATGGTAATTTTACCGATACACCTTGAGAAGTATGAGAAAATACCACTGCAGAAGATCCAGCTGACTTTACAAGCTTTCCACCATCCCCAATGTTCCTCTCTAGATTACAAATAAGGGTACCGTCTGGAATCGATTCTAATGCTAAAATGTTCTTTGGTTTAAAATCAACATTATTTCCAATTTGGATTTTTTCTCCAACTTCCATTCCATCAGGAGCAGGCAAATAGTTAAATTCTTTATCAAATTGAATTTTAGCCAATGGTGCATCTCTTCCCCTTTCGTGAACAATGTCAATTATAGAACCAATTTTTTGTTCAGATGATTGTAAATATGGATATTTGGCGGGTACAATTTTTCCTGTTTTAATGGATTGAAATTGTTTCCCTCCTTTTCCCCTTCTACGTACTAAAGGTCTCTTGCCCAATACAGTCCAATCGAATTATTGCATATCATCATGATTTTAATCTTTTGGTAGAGTGAAAATTGCATCTGTATATTTAGTATAATCCTACAATCAACTCATTTTTTGCCGTAATAATAAGATTCATAGATTAAGATTTTTTTACAAAATATGGATAAGGTTGGAAATTAAAGTACTTTTATCTGATGTTTGGCTTACCAAGAATTGCGGTGAGTAATCCTCGACAAAGGTATAAAGATAGGTATGGTAGTACTTGCTATTGTGAGTCAAAGCACTCTCTCGCTGAAGGTTCTCGAAGCATATACCCGAGACGTAGGTCGTGGAGTGGCTAGAATCGATTATGATTCAATGGACTCGTTAACTGCATCTACGGGCGACGTTATAGAAATTCGAGGAAAAAGAAGAACTGTCGCAAAATGTTTACCACTTTATCCTTCTGATGAGGGCAAAGGAATTGTAAGAGTAGATGGCCTTGTGCGAAACAACGCAGGCGTTGCCATTGGAGACACCGTAATTGTGAGAAAGATAAAAGCTGTTCCTGCAGAAAAGGTAATAGTTGCACCGTTGGAGGCTATACCACCCATTGACGAACGTTACCTTGCTGATGCACTTGAAAGTGTACCACTGATTAAAGGAGATAATGTCATGGTCCCTTATTTTGGCGGTAGACTTACCTTTCAAGTAATAGGAGTAACACCAGCATCAGATGCAGTATTGGTGACTCAGAAAACTATATTTCATATCGCAGAAAAAGGTGAAACCCTTAGAGGTGTTCCTCAGGTAACTTACGAAGACATTGGAGGGCTAAAGGATGAGATCCAAAAAGTTAGAGAAATGATAGAGCTGCCACTGAGACACCCTGAAATCTTTGAAAAATTAGGCATTGAAGCACCTAAAGGTGTATTATTATATGGGCCTCCTGGAACAGGAAAAACCCTTCTTGCAAAAGCGGTTGCGAATGAAAGTAATGCTCATTTTATAAGTATTTCTGGACCAGAAATTATGAGTAAATTTTACGGCGAATCTGAAGCTCGATTAAGAGAAATTTTCAAGGAAGCAAAAGAAAAGGCTCCTTCCATAATATTTATCGACGAAATAGATTCAATTGCTCCCAAAAGAGAGGAAGTTACTGGTGAGGTCGAAAGAAGAGTCGTCTCTCAATTATTATCTCTCATGGATGGACTTGAGGCAAGAGGTAAGGTTATTGTAATTGCTGCAACAAATCGTCCAAATGCTATAGACCCAGCTCTTAGAAGACCAGGAAGGTTCGATAGAGAGATTGAGATCAAAGTCCCAGATAAGCGTGGAAGGCTGGAAATATTGCAGATTCATACAAGGAATATGCCTCTTGATACCGATGTAGAACAAGATAGAGTGGCTGCTGTAACACATGGTTTTGTTGGAGCTGATCTTGAATATCTTTGTAAAGAAGCTGCCATGAAATGTCTGAGAAGATTATTACCTGAATTAAATTTGGAAGATGAGAAGCTTTCTCCTGAAGTCTTAAATAAACTCATAGTCACTAAAGCTGACTTTGATAATGCTGTAAAGGAGGTTACGCCTTCTGCGATGAGAGAAGTATATTTGGAATCACCTGATGTTCCTTGGTCTGCAATAGGCGGATTAGAGGGTATTAAGCGTGAATTGCAGGAAGCTGTAGAATGGCCACTAAGATTTCCAGAACTTTATACCAAACTTGGTCATTCTATGCCAAAGGGTCTATTGTTGCACGGTCTATCAGGAACTGGTAAGACACTCTTAGCCAAGGCTGTTGCCACCGAGTCTGAAGCCAATTTCATTAGTGTAAGGGGACCAGAACTGCTGAGTAAGTGGGTAGGAGAATCAGAACGCGGCATTAGGGAAATTTTTAGAAGAGCAAGACAGGCGGCTCCATGTGTTGTATTCTTTGATGAAATAGATTCAATAGCCCCAGTTAGAGGAATGGGGGGAGATAGTATGGTTACAGAAAGAGTAGTGTCACAATTGCTTACAGAATTAGATGGTATCCAGTCACTTTCAGGAGTAGTAGTACTGGCTGCAACAAACAGAGCTGATATTATTGATACTGCATTGTTACGACCTGGGAGATTTGATAAAATCTTGCTAGTTCCGTTACCTGATAAATTAGCTAGACAAAAAATATTGGAGATACACAGTAAGGATAAGCCACTTGGTTCAGATGTTGACTTGTCCAAAATCGCTGAACTGACGGATGGTTTCAGTGGTGCTGACACCAGTTCTGTCATTAATACAGCTGTATCATTAGTTCTACACGAATATCTCGCAAAATATCCCACACCTGAAGAAGCTGCAAAACATGCATCAGAGGCGCATGTAATGATGAGGCATATTGAAGAGGGCGTCAGAAAGATTAAAGCGCAAAGAGAAGGTAAACCGGGAGAGAAAGTTTCGGTTCAGTACTACAGATAATATCAGTTCCACTACTCTCATTTTCTTTTGGATTTAATTATCACAATCTGTGAAGTGAAATAGCAAACAATCCTAATCAGGGCTGTATAGTTTTTCTCTAATGACTTCAAACGCCTTAGCGGCATCATTCATACTTAAAATCAAAATTATTTCATTTTGTGAGAAAAAAGCGTTGTACAAAGGAATACGATTGTTGTGCAGTAGGGAAAAGACAATTGAGAGTACTTCATATGTATTTTCTTTATCTGATTGAACAGTAATTGTAATTTTAGAAAGCCCATCTTTTATTTCTCCTGTAGCACCTTCGTTCGATGATTTGAACACACTTCGAATTTCTTCTATGTCTTCAGCAAACAGTCGAATTTGCTTGTTACTCCTGAACATATTGTATCCACTGCCCAATTCAAATATCTCATCTAAGACTCGATAAACCTCATCAGTTTCATGGAAGTCAATATCAATAATACTACCTGTGAGAGTCATTCTGACTCCGTCGAAAACTGGATGATATTCATAGTCAATTTCATCCAAAGAATCCGCAAATCGCTTTATAGCTACTACAAGGGTATTAATGTTAACTTCGGATTTTGTTAGTTTTTCAACTTGTGGTTTAATTTTTTGTGCTAACGCCGTATAGTTCGCAATACCTGAGCTTAACGCCTGAAAAAATAACGTGTTAGAACTGATTATTTGTTTCACTGCATGAGGTACGGAAAAAGTTTGAGAATACATACATTTAATATTTTGCTATAAAAGTAATAAACCTTTCTTCAATACCTAAAATCATACTATATGTACTAAAACTTACAAAATGTTAGAATTCATGTTTTGACATGCATGAATAATTAATATGAGATCAAATTAACGTATATTGTTCTAATGGAGTTGACAATTAGTCTTTTTAAGTAAATCAAAATATTGTCAGCATTGACTAAGCGTGAATTTATTATAGATAATGGAAAGGAAAAAATTCAGGAATTGGGATATCTCCACAAAAATGTTGCAGTCAAATATCTGATGAAGAGGCGAAGGTCACTTTTAATGACAAAGAATCTAGAAAAAGTAGAATCTCTTTTTGCTAATCTTCCCAGAAAAATAAGCATAATTGGAAAGCAAATTACACATAATTATGAAGTAAATTGGGAAAGACAAGGGATAACCGAATTTGAAGGATCAAGATTTGTATTTACTCTCCAGTCACTTGATAATTAAATCAAATACGCCAATAATCAAATTTTTCACTGGTAAGCAGTATGATTATCTTTTCCATATTGATACTCATATCATGTCTTAGTACCATAGAATTCAGATTCCGTCAACGCATAGTAACTTTCTTTCATTAATAATAAAATTCAACATTTTGATGCTTGCTAAAATAGAGATCAATATTCTTGTACTTTTATCAGATCACTTTAATTTCCATACAATCCTATCTATGAATGCCAGATTATGAATGTTCAATCATGATTTGAGCAGGTCAAAATATTTAGAAGAGTATTTATAATATACAATTAAACCAAATAAGCATAACTGTATATTCTGAATTTGGTGAAACACTTGAAATATCCTATAAGAAATATTGTGTTAGAAAAAATAAAAGAAGTAGGAAATTTGTCAGATAATGAGTTATTGAGTAATCTAGAAAAAGATGGCGTACAAATAACGGGGGCTGATTTAAACAAAACGTTACTCGATTTAGAAATATTTGGATTAGTAAGAGTAAGTTGGTTAACAAAAGAAAAAAGACGAATAGAACTAGTTACCTGAGGATTTTTTTATTTTAAGTAACTTGATTAATTGATAATCTTTTGTCAGGTCTACTATCCAAAATGAGCTATATGTTATACGATTCTCATATTCATCTTACTGATACTGTATATGATAATTTTTTGTCGCCAATACTCATAACTTTGAGAGCAATGCGAATAAAAGCATGTTCTGTAACAGTAAACAATTCGACTTCATTAAAGGCAATAAAAGTTTTTGAGGAAGTGAACATGCATAGTTTTGTCTATAATTTTGTTGGAATCCACCCACAATTCGCAGACGAAAATATTTCAATGTTTGAAGAGATTGTTACCACAAACCTACACAGTATTAATGGAATTGGTGAAATAGGATTAGATCCTGCTTACTACAATCAACAAAAAAATACTGAAATATCACAGGTTCAGGTATTCAATAAAATGTTATCTATTGCAGAAACATATGATAAACCCGTTTCAATACATTCTAGAAATTCACTAGACCAAATTCTGAATGTCTTGTCGACGTATAACCTGAAAAGAGTCTGCCTTCATTGGTTTGATGGAACTCCGCAGCAATTAGGGAAATCTCTTGATATGGGCCTGTATATTTCCTACGGTCCATCCATAGTATATTCAAAGAAAAAACAAAGTCTTCTGAAGTCAACAAATCAAAGCAGATTACTAATTGAAACTGATGGACCAGTAAGATATCCATCATGTTTTAAGAATGTTATTACACTTCCAAGTTCAGCGCTCATGAGTGTCGTAAGAAGCATATCGGAAGTTCTTCGCTTACCTCCCAAGAACGTGATAGACACACTTGAAAAAAACTCAATTTTATTCCTTGATTAGTATCTAAATATAGTTCCTTCAATAAGGAAGGTATAAAATAGCCTTCTTGAATAGAGTCAAATATTGAACAGAGTTAAGAAACTTTCAACAGAGCTCTTAAACCGGTATCCGGATAAATTCAATGTTGATTTTCAACAAAATAAGAAAATAATAGATGAAATTGCAAAAGTTAAATCGAAAGAATTGAGAAATCAAATAGCCGGTTATATAGCTTCATATATCAACAAGCAAACTAAGGAACAAAATAGAAAAATTGAACAAGATGTTGACGAGACATGATCTTTAGGCAACTGGTAGGTAATTGATTACATTAAGGTTATTAGGCTCCATCAAGAAATATTGTGGTAAAGACAATATTATAATTAATGAAAAGGAAATTATGATATCAAATATATTTTCCATACTTAATCAAAACATTGACAAATCTAATTTTATTGATAAAGAGAATCTCTTGATTTTGATTAATGGTGTAGATTTGTCAATATCTGGCACTGATCAAAAAATCAAATCTGGTGACATTGTGACTATTGCAAACCTAATTCATGGCGGTTAACTCTATTTAGTAGTTGACAATACTTAACTTGACATGAAAGAAAAGATAAAAACCATTAGTAACCTTCCACTGTATAAAATTGATTCAATTTTTGTAGCAATTATTTGTACAGATACTCTATTTGTTGCTGACATTGGAGTAACAATTGCAACATTTAGAAAAATATTCCCAGACGTTATGATTCAGGGTATTAATCCAAGTTATATTTTTGGTAAAAGACATATCTTTGAAGTAATAAAGATTATTTTGGAATGTAACAAGAGAAATATCAAAATTGCTAAAAGGTTGGAGATGGAACTTCTACTGAGAATTGTTTGTAGTAATCAAGTCGATAAAGCAATTACTATTGGTGGGATAAAAAATAATGGTTCTGGATGTTTCATTTTATTTTCTGAAAAGAAAGGTCCAATTATTGATTCGATAAAATATTTGCGTAAAATGTTTGTCAAACAAAATAGCTCTCTCTTGAATGCAACTAAAGAAAAAATGCTTGACATGTGTGAAAGATTGGAGTTTCCGTGTAGCAATTCTAATACAAAGGAATTTTTAAAAATTCTAACGGAAAAAGCAGCACTTGTTTCATAATAAGCTTTTTATCAATGTTAAATAGTCTCTTCATCTTTTATCTATTACTTCATTAGGAGCTTCGGGTATTTTTTTCTTTCATGGCCTTTTTAATATACATCGAGTAATCTAACACCGACCAACGAGGATGAAGCAGCAACCTCGATGCTAAAAATTAATAATATTGAGAAATTATAATTTGGTCCATTCCCACGCAAATTAGTGAAGTTACCAATAACATATGTTACGAATGAGCTTGCAAGGAATGCCATTTTTGCCATTTATTGTAAAGATATTTTTTCTTTCACAGAGCTAAATATTTGATTGGATCTGAGAATTGATACCCCAGCTAGTCTATCTACTATTTGGATTAATATTATCCAATTTGGATTATGTAGATTTACTTTCCTATCTATGTCGCTAGTCACAGTGGAAATGATTTCTTTAGAACGTAATTTAGTATGCCTTTTTTCTATCATGACCATAAATGTTTCATGTTGACCTATTTTTTGGCAAAGCTGTTTGACAACATTATGAATCTCAATTATATCCGTACTACAATTTTTTTCTAATGGTATAATTCTTAGAATATATCTGAATCTCCATGGTTCATTTCTAACCATTTGTCTACAATTTTCTACTATCTGAAGGGAATCAAGACGAGAATTTGCCAGAATAATACCTGAAACAGACGTAATCTCAATTGAAGGTTCCTTATCACCTAGCATATCCAACAAGCGGGATAATTCGTCAAAAGCATCACTTTCTCTGTACTTAAAGGTTGTTACCAGCAAATTACAATTCATGATATTGATGAGTATTGAGTGGTCTTAACCCTTCTGGTAATAATCTATTCAATAATTTTCATTTTCTAAAATCGTTGTTTGCAATATGATTGGTTTCGAAAATTTATTCAAATTTCTTGAAAAAATCCAATGTTTTTAATATACGATACTATATTGGAACATATAATGAGTCAAATCAATATAGTTGAGAACAAACCAGCATTATTGATTGACGTTTTTAACGATGATAAAATAAACAGGGTACTGGTGATCAGTGACTTACATATAGGTAATACCTATTGGTTGGAAAATAGGTATATTGCTATTGATTGGTATAATATCATAAAAGAGATTGAAATAGAATTGAGAGATGTTGTTATTTCAAAAAAAGTAAATTCTATTGTACTGCTTGGTGACTTAAAAAATAATATCTACAAGGTAGAAAAGGAAGATTGGAATCTTATTCCAAATTTTCTACATTCACTGTCTAAAATCTGTGAAGTCTATTTAATTCCTGGAAATCATGATTCAAAGATAGGATTGATTACTCCAGAAAATGTACATCTAATTGGAACTAAAGGAATGGTATTGGATGACATTCTATTAACACATGGTCATACGTTTCCATCAGAGCTCAGGTCTAATATTAATAAAATTATTATGGGACACATACATCCAACATTTTTCAGAGAAAATAGCGTCTTGAATGGACAAAAAATCTGGATTTTTTTAAAGGTAAAAAAAGAAGCTATATTTCCGAGTACAAAAGGATCGTTAGACCTTGTATTGTTACCTTCATTTAATAGATATATTTATAGTAATAGTAAATTAAAAAACAACAAAGCAAATTCACCCATTTTGAAAAAAATATTGAGAAAGGAAATTATAGATAAATGTTTGATTATATCAATAGATGGAACTATAATTGGAAATGAAAATATTCTAAGCGATGTATTAACTACTGACTTTAATTAATATGATATTTGGACAGTGGGCTTATTGATGGTTTATTTTTATTTCTCCAGTCCAGACAATGTATGAATGAAATTGCAGATTCTACTGTGGTAAGAACAGGAATCCCCATTTCAACAGCTTTTCTTCTGATTTGATATTCATCGTCGAGCATTCCAACGTACTTTTCAATTGTAGAGGTTGAAGGAATATTTATTATGAAATCTATTTTCTTGTCATAAAGGAGAGTTGAGATATTTGGTTTCCTTACTGGTTCGCTTATCTTGTGAACTTCTTGCACATTTTCAGTGATGTTGTTTTTAATAAATTCAGCCGTGTGTTCAGTTGCTAAAATCTTAAATTTCATAGAATTTATGAGTGAAATCGGCGAAAGCATTTTTTCTTTGTTTTTTTGTCCTCCTATAGTTATTAAGGCCGACCCTGAAAGCGGTAAATTATATCCAGCTGCTTCATAAGCTTTTGACAAGGCATCGTAAAAACTGTTTCCATGACAAGCAACTTCACCTGTTGATTGCATTTCAACTCCTAAGACTATATCTGAACCCTCTAATTGCATAAATGAAAACTGTGGGACTTTTATTCCAAAGCCACTAATTTTTAACCATGGTTCATTAAGGCCGTCTGGTAAATTACCATTAATAATAGCTTTAGACGCTAACGAAATCAAATTAATTCCAACTATTTTTGAGACAAAAGGCATAGTTCTTGATGCTCTGACATTTGCCTCTATCACATATACTTCCTCATCCTTCACCAAGTATTGAATATTAAGCGGACCTTTTACCTCCAACTTTCGTGCTATCATATTGGAGTAGTCTACTATTGTATTCATTGTTTGTCTGTTCAATCTCCATGGTGGTATACACATCATAGCATCTCCTGAATGAATACCTGCATAATCTATGTGCTCAATTAATGCACCTATGATGACATCCTTTCCATTGCATACTGCATCTACTTCAACCTCTGCTGAATCTTGAAAGAATTTGCTAATCACAATTGGATATTCTGGGCTAACCTGCGCGGCCTCGTTAATATACCGTTCTAACTGTTCTTCGTTCCAAATTACTTTCATAGCTGCACCACTTAACACGTATGAAGGCCTTACTAAAACAGGGAATCCTACGTTTTGAGAAAAAATTTTGGCTCCGCTTAAATTCGTAAATTTATTCCAGGGAGGTTGTCTTATTTTCAACGAATCGAGTAATCGACTGAACTTTTCTCTGTCTTCAGCCATATCAGTATGGATACTGTCAGTACCGATAATACGTACATTTAGTTGACCTAATTTAGGAACAAGATTATTTGCTGTCTGTCCTCCAACACATGTAACAATTCCCTTTGGGTTTTCCTTTTCATATATATCTAGAATTCGTTCTAATGATACTTCCTCAAAATATAGCCTATCGGATATATCGTAATCAGTAGATACCGTTTCAGGATTGCAGTTAATAACTGAAACAGATTTTATGCCATTATTTTTCAGACCCCAAACCATATTGACCGTACCCCAATCAAACTCTACACTACTTCCTATTCTGTAAGGTCCTGCGCCAACGACCATTACAGAATTTTTCTCTCTTCTAAAAACAATATCATCTTTGTCTCCTCCATAAGTTAAATAAAGATAATTTGTTTTTGCAGGCCATTCTGCAGCTAGTGTATCAATTTGTTTTACCACTGGATTTATGCCAAATTTTTGCCTCAATTTTCTTGTGCTTATCTCCTTCAAATTTAAACACTTCCCAATTTGTAAATCTGAAAATCCGTACTTTTTTGCATCTCGCATTAAATTCTCAGAAATATCAGATACATCGACCTCATGTAATTTATCATTTAAATCCAAGATGTTTTTCATTTTAATTAAGAACCATGAATCTATAGATGAAAGTTTATTTATTCTAGATATGGAAATGCCCAATCTCATTGCCTTAACAACATCAAATAAAATTTCATCACTTGGATACAATAATTTTTGCTCAACTAATTCTAGTTCTTCGTTTACATTTTCGTCATTACCGACTAAACCTATCTTTCCGGCGTCGGTCATTCTAATTGCTTTTTGTAAGACTTCTTCAAATGTTCTACCAATTGCCATTACTTCGCCTACTGACTTCATACTAGTACCAATTCTTCTATTAACTAATTCAAATTTTCTGAAATCCCATCTAGGCATCTTTAGAACTACATAATCAAGTGAAGGTTCAAAGCAAGCTGTGGTAGCCTTAGTTATACTATTAACTAGTTCTGTGAGAGAGTAACCCAGAGCCATTTTTGCAGCCATATACGCCAATGGATATCCTGTTGCTTTGCTAGCTAGTGCCGATGATCTAGAAAGTCTGGCGTTTATTTCTATTGCGCAATAAGATTCACTTAATGGATCTAAACCAAATTGAATATTGCATTCTCCTATGATACCGCAATATTCAATTGCTCTAATAGCAGCAGATCGTAGTCTGTGATATTCTTCATTATTGATCGTCTGTGAAGGAGCAATAACAATATTGTCGCCTGTGTGGACTCTCATTCCTAAAACATTTTCCATATTGCAAATTGCAATACTGTTACCTGTAAAGTCCCTCATCATCTCATATTCAATTTGTTTCCAACTTCCGATGTATTTTTCAATTAGAACCTGATTTACCAAACTTAAGGATAGTCCGCGTTGTACAATCTCTTGAAGTTCATATTCATTATGTGCAACTCCTCCTCCCTTGCCACCAAGTGTGTATGCAACCCTGATTATCACTGGGTATCCTATTTTACCTGCAACATCCAGGGCTTGCGTTATATTATATGCAGGAGAACTCTCTAGCACTGGAACGTTACTCTTTATCATAGCGGTTTTAAATTGTTCTCTGTCTTCAGTAATCTTTATACTATTTATGGGTGTACCCAGTACTTGTATTTTGTACTTGTCTAAAATTCCTTCATTGTGTAAAGATACTCCACAATTTAATGCGGTTTGTCCACCAAAACCTAACATTATTGAATCAGGAAGTTCTTTTTCTATTATTTGTTTTATATAATATCCATTTACTGGTAACAAATATACCTTATTTGCGAATCTCGTATCTGTTTGGATCGTTGCTATATTAGGGTTTACCAGTATGGTCTTAATTCCTTCTTCGGACAAAGCTTTGAGGCATTGTGAACCGGAGTAGTCAAATTGGCGGTCAGAATTTCTGACATTCGCCCGCTTCTCCGATTTTTATTGCTCCGCTTCCCAACACTATTGTTTTCTTTATGATTTCATTCTTTGGAAAATTTTCCCACCTCCATTAACTTTGTCAATTTGAATAGACTTTACCTTTGATCCATTCTGTAAAACAAGATCTTTAAAACTTTCGAATATGTGCACGCAATCATAAGGACCAGGAGATGCTTCAGGATGAAACTGTACTGCAATTACAGGTTTTGTTTCATGTTTGATACCTTCAATAGTATTATCATCAGAGTTAATGTACCAAGCTTTAAATCCAGTTTTATCGAGTGTTTTTGATTTAACTCCATATCCATGATTTTGACTTGTAATAAATGTTTGATTGGTGTCGACTTCAGTACAACCTTTATTTTGGCCTCTGTGTCCAAATTTTAGCTTGTATGTATCGCCGCCTGCAGCAAGGGCTATAATTTGGTTCCCCAAGCATATTCCTAAGATCGGTAATGATGAATCAAATAATTTAACAACTGTCTCTATTGTACTATTGCACATTTTCGGATCTCCAGGACCGTTACTTATTATAATACCTTTTGGCTTATATGCAATAATCTTATTAAAGGGAATATCCCACGGAACTCGAATAACCCTGAAACCCATTCGTAAAATATTACGAATAATGCTATATTTTGTGCCAGTATCAATTAATACTATCGGGTCTAAGGAGGGATCTCCATATTCGATTGTTTTCTCAACGGATACTTGAGGCATGAAGTTAAATCCATCATATGTGGTCTTCTTAATAGTATCCAATAGATCCTTTGTGTTAATTTGATTTTCACAAACTGAAAGTGCACCTTTCATCACTCCCTTTATTCTAATTTTCTTGGTTAGATCACGTGTGTCCACCCCACTTATCCCTGGTATCCTTTCATCGTATAGCCATTGATCCAGTGTTTTGTGGCATTCTCTATGATTCGCTACGTTAGAAAGTTCGTGAACAACTAATCCCGAAACTTGAATCTTGTCAGATTCAAAATATTTTGGTAATCCGTAACCATCACGAATAGATCTGCTTGGCACTCCATAGTTTCCAACGAGTGGATAGGTCATACATAATATTTGTCCTCTATATGATGGATCAGTTAAGGTCTCAGTATAGCCAACCATGCCTGTATTAAAAACAAATTCACCGCCTACTGTTTTTGGATAGCCAAAACCCGTACCACGATACGTTGAACCATCTTCTAAAATTATCATCGCGTTAAGGCCTATGTGATTACCATAAATTGTAGGAATTTTGACCCTCATAGAGTTGTAAAATATCGAAATTTAAATTTTCCTAACTTGATTGAATAGAAAGTAGCAACCGTGTGCCATGAAGAATTAGACTATGCATTATATTAATAACGAATCTCTTGTCGGAATATCTGTAAGATTATTTAATCTACCTACTTTAACCAATCTATAGGAATATCTTGGTATAACCCATTAGGTAGTATTCTTCTTATTGAAATAGGCAAGACTTTTGAATTCAGCTCTGCTACAGCGACTGATATAGTATCGTTAAACTTGTTTGATGAATCCACTAAAGTTGGTGCACCTAGAGAAAGTTGCAGTGATCGTGCACCTATTATTCTAGCACGTTCAAAACGAGTCAATGTCGGGGGTCCTATCAAAACTTGACTGTCTTGAGGTGTTATCTCCCTGGATTCAAAATCCATCTCCGGATAAACTACAACTTCGTCTTTTGGCCTGCCACTTTTTGACTCTTGAGTAGTTTCCTGTTTCTCAATTTTGGTTTTCTTGCTTTTGTTTTCCTTTTCTTGAGTATTCTTATTCTTTGTTTCTGTATTTCCTTTTATTTTTGGTTGTTTTTTTACTTTTGGCGGTTTTTTTTCCTTATTTTTTTCAGAGGTAGAACGTCTTAAAATCAAGAATAAAACCAAAAAAAGTGAATATATAATTAAATGTTGCTAATAAATGAACAAATTAATGTCATATTAATAGTAATTTAGAATTACAAATGATCTGGAGCAATCCAAATTCTGTCTCAAGAATTCATGTTCTGTTCGAGACAGTTGGCAGGGGTAAAATCGTGTTAGAACTTGTTCGTCATCTGTCCCCAATAACCTTTTCAAACATAATTAAAACAATGCCTATTTCTGGAAGATTGCATTTTTTAAACGGTAATATAGGATATGTGGAAACAGGACTAAATTTAGGTGCAGAAAAACAGAAATCAGTGTTTAAGAGGGGAGATCTTGGATTCATGATCTCTAATGGTTCCATTTGTATCGTATTGAAAGATATTAAAGGAATCAACATGAATCACATAGGCCATTGTGTTGAGGATCCTCTTATTTTAGAATCAATGAATTCGGGCGAAATCATATATATAAAGCGAGCTTCATGACAGTTAATCAGGTAAGAGGTGCCATTACCTATATTTCCATCGCTAAAGTGTCATTTGTTTGAGCCAAGTAAAAAAAGCATTTGGACTATTGTTGGAAAGCATTATGAATATTGGATTGATTTAGACTTGGGTTATTGCTCATGTAACGATTACTACTTTAGAACGCTTTCTGACAAAGGAATGTGTTATCACCTTAATTTTGCAAAACAAAAAATAAATTCAACGGTTGACACTATTTGCTTTTCTGATTTGGAATATTATGATTTTGTAAAATCGGTGATTAATGATAATTACCTAATAATTCGAAATGAAATTAACGATTAGGTTGATTCGGATATTTATGTCGAATTCTTAATTCATGAGATAAATTGAAACGATATGACAGTATCTTAATCATAGGTTCTGGAGGAAGAGAACATTCCATAGGGTGGAAGCTGTCAAATGATACAAAGAAAAAAGTATATTTTGCACCAGGTAATGGGGGTACGGGAAATAATATCGAAATAGATTCTAATGATTTAATCAATCTTCTTGAATTTGCAAAGAAGCACAATTCTTTTACAATAGTAGGACCTGAAAAGCCTCTTTCATTGGGCATTGTTGATTTATTTGAAGGAAGTCAATTGTCGATATTTGGACCTAATAGAAACGCTTCTAGATTAGAATCAAGCAAAGTGTTCGCAAAACTTTTTATGCAGAACACAGGAATTCAAACAGCTCCTTTTTCAATTTTTTCAGACGCCAATTCTGCAATAAAACACGTCCAATCATCCTCAAAAAATGTAGTTGTCAAGGTTGATGGACTTGCAGCAGGTAAGGGCGTATTCGTCTGCGATAACGATAAGTCAGCAACTGAAGCCATAAAAAAGATCTTTATTGATAATGAATTTAGAAATTCCGGAAATAAGATTGTGTTAGAAGAAAGAATTTATGGCGATGAAGCTTCTTTCATTGCTATATGTGATGGAAAATCTATTCTTCCATTAGCATCAAGCCAGGATCACAAGAATATTCTGGATGATGATAAAGGACCTAATACTGGGGGAATGGGGAGCTATTCTCCTACGCCTCTAATCACACATAGTCTTGAAAACAAGGTAATGGAGAGAATAATGCAACCAACAATAAAGGGGTTAACTGATCTCGGAATTAATTTCAAAGGCTTTCTATATGCGGGCCTCATGATAGAACGCGGTTCAAATGAACCATATGTACTAGAATTTAACGTAAGAATGGGAGATCCCGAATGTCAATCTATATTGTCAAGAATGGATTCTAATCTATTACAATATTTGGAAGCAGCCATGGATGAAAAGCTTGAATCTATGCCCACTATTAAATGGAAGGATAAACATTCAGTTTGTATAGTTATGGCTTCAAAAGGGTATCCTGGAAAGTATCAAACCGGAAAAGTAATTCATGGATTAAATTCGAAATTTGGTCACGATACACATGTATTTCACTCAGGGACTAAAAAAAATTCAATGCGAGAAATACTTACGAATGGCGGTAGAGTCTTATCAGTTACCTCATTGGATGATACCCTTGAAGGAGCTAAAAATAAGTGCTATTCGGTTGTATCTCAAATACATTGGGGAGAAAACGAAGAATACTATAGAAGGGACATCGCATTAAGGGGTATTAAATATACAAAACGGATGGGTGGATGCTTCAGGGGCAGAAAATCCTACTCTCAACATTATGGCCAATAAAGACTATATTATTAAAATTTCCAATCCTACTGATGAGGAACATCAATTAATAATTGACTCTAAGGCCGATGGCAAGTCGTCAGAGATTGCTAAAAGCAAGGAAATAAAGCCAGAAAGTAAAAATGTTGAACTAAATTTCAAAACTGATCAAATAGGGGAACTAGGATATCATTGTAAGTATCATCCTGACATGATGAATGGAACAATTAATCTAACTCAATAACGTTCGTACTCAAGAAAAGAGATATTGTTAGGATAATAGAAGATTCCCGGGATTACTAAAGACGTGTATAAGCTCTGTTTATGATAAATAAGCTTAAGTTTATATTTATCATAATCGATGTTGACTAGATCTTATATTATCGAATACCAGTATATTGACGATGTTATCCAGTCGAATAATGAAGCCAAGTGTCTATTTTAACGGCACCGATGCCCTTAGACAACTAATGAAATTACATAGAGCCAATTATAGTAAAAATTTCACCTAAAGATTATACTCTAAATAATGGAGTAGACTACTGTTATGTAATAGTAGAATACAAGGATGGAACTAACTATTCACTACATGCATATGGAAATGAGGCAAGAGAATTACATAAAGAGGCCACAATGATGGCGACAAGACCAATAGTGCTAGTTTCCTCACCAACGCAGTTGTCTAATTAAGAGAATAGAAATGATGTTAAGAATGATATGCGAGGCTTAACCTTTCAGTGTCTGCCCATAATAGAATTGTTAGCGTAGTAGATGACGACACAAGTACTGTTACATTCTTTCACGAGGCTTTGGGCCAAAATATTGATGGAATTTCAATTTTTTCTTTCATCGATCCCATCAAGGCATTTGAGCACTTTACAGAGAACAGTGAGAACTATACCTTGGTTATTTCT